>Ga0209992_10000477_pt1 | contig 53753 bp, 62 predicted proteins | sample 2SBtaG_2_FD_182564 | JGI IMG/M metagenome (GOLD analysis project Ga0209992, IMG submission 182564) | Deep subsurface microbial communities from Kolumbo volcano to uncover new lineages of life (NeLLi) - 2SBTROV12_ACTIVE470 metaG (SPAdes)... | ecosystem: Environmental > Aquatic > Marine >... | reverse complement strand
ATCAAAGAAATGGACCATGCCCATCCGAAATTGGAAACCCGCGCTCAATCGGTTTATTATTGAGTTCGAAGACCGACTAACGGATTACATTTAAACAAGGCAGTTACACAGAATTAATTACAGGCTCGATATAATTCACAATTAATTAAAACAGTCACTTACGGTATATGCTCTCGGCTCTGGCTTCCTGCTTCGCTCTACCTCCTAAATCCATTTAGTCGTGTGCCAAAACCTTGTTCACTTGGGGTTGAATTGGTGTTCATGCCGTCTCAATCTGGCACAAAATATATTGAAGTATATGAGTATCTTTCTTCAAATTTCACAAAAAAGACTTCGTGTTTTGCTTTCAACAGTAAAATATATTGCCAACAATGAAGTGATAGAATAGTATCACTTTATGAAAGTTGAACTCGTTACCACTCTTAAGCGCCAAGCGACTAAAATCTTAGCTGATTTGCATCTATCTAAGGAACCTGTGCTCATTACTGAGCACGGACAGCCTTCGGCATATCTTGTCGACGTTGAAGACTACGAATTAATGCAAACCCGTATGAATATTCTTGAAGGTATTGCACGTGGTGAAACAGCTATTTTGGAAAAAAGAATTTTTACCCAGGCAGAAGCGAAAAAGAAAATGTCTAAATGGCTCAAGTAATTTGGACTGAACCTGCATTAACTGATCTCAATGATATCGCCGAATATATCGCAATCGATAAACTTGATGCGGCAACAAGTTTAGTTCAGCATGTTTTTTCTGTTGTTGACCGATTAGAACAACATCCACGCTCAGGACGAAAGCCACCTGAGCTTAAAGATTCTAGGTATCGTGAAGTGATTGCCGGACCATGTCGAATTTTTTATCGAGTTGTTAAGCAGGATATCTATATACTATTTGTTATGAGAAGCGAACGGCGACTTAGAGACTATATGCTTGAAAGTCGTGATGAAAATAGTAAGTAGAGATAACAGTTTTGTAAGATTGGTGGCTATGGGTCGCCTACATGGACGTACGACTGCAAGGACGCAGGAGGTAGAACGACTCAGGAGACAAAGTCGAGGTGGTAGAGTTATGCAGGACGTTCACATGGAGGTGAACGGTAGAGTCGTGTCGGGAACGAAGACCGAGCAGTTACCGAGGACTTGAACCACCGACCCCAGCGTTATGAGCTTGAACTGATAATTTTAGTTTTCAAATAATACAGTCACTTACGGCACTCGTCCTGTACCAAAACCCTGTTCACTTGGGGTTCAATTATGGTTCATCCAGTCTTAATCTGGCACAAATTAATATTCTAACCTACACTATTATTTTGGAGATAATAGAGAAGGAGAAGGAAGCAATGAAATACCTAATAATAAGCATTTCTATTCTTTTATATCATGCCAATGTATTAGCAGAACATCCTGAACACTATTTAGGAAAATTTGCAGGAAAAGAAAAATTTGATGTTCAATGTTCTAATTCTTCATGGAATAGTAGTGGTAATCGCGATTGGAATGCAGACCATAATGAAGTAAATGGAAATACTTATAAGGCTGTAGTTATCACTGGTGGCGGTAAATATTTTGCTGAAGGCACAATTTCTGGAGTTTCTGCCAAGGGTAAATTTAAAGGCAAAGATTCTTTCGGAAATGACTGCAATGGAGAGTTTAGTAATACTTTGAATGGTGATAATTTTAAATCTAATTCAAAAGGTAACTGTCCAGCTGTTAGTTGTAATTTTATTGGAGAAGTAACGGCAACAAGAAAATAATTTTAGAAAAAACTGCTTCCATTAATTACTCCTGAAGATGACTAAGAAATATAATATAAAAATATTATGTCTAATAATATTTTCAAGTTATATTAATCAAGTTCAATCTGGCGACTCAAATAGTGCTCATTCAGAAAGCACAATGAGTGTATCCGAAATGACGAAGGCACGCCTTGTAGGTAAGACTTATAAAAGTAAGTACGGTGGTACTGATTTGGTTATTACGTATAAGAAAGATGGCAAGGTATATGCGAAATCAGGTCAGTGGACATCTGGAGGCACATATAAGGTAAAGGAAGACGGAACTCTTTGTGTCAACTTTGATAATTCACAATGGACAGACTTCTGTCGTTTATTTAGTACTTTCTATGTTGATAAACAGTGATTAGTTTGATTGATGGTTGAAGTTGGTGGCTATGGGTGGACTTGAACCACCGACCCCAGCGTTATGAGTGCTGTGCTCTAACCAGCTGAGCTACATAGCCATTATTTGATATCTGTTCTTTTTCTAATGGATTAGAAGAAGGGACGGGATTGTCTTTTCTCTGGGAGGTCTTGTCAAGAATAGGATTACCGGAGCCCCGAAATTATCTCCTTCATTCTCTTTAGTCAACGCGTACCAAAGATCACCATAGTTTTGCCCGAAACTGAAATAAGGTGGTCATCTTCTTCCAGACTTTTCAGCACACGACCGACCATTTCGCGGGAACAACCGACAATTCGTCCTAATTCCTGTCGGGTTATGCGGATTTGCATACCGTCAGGATGAGTCATGGCATCGGGTTCTTTGCATAAGTCCAGTAGGGTACGAGCAACCCGGCCTTTTACATCGGTAAAGGCCAAATCGCTGACTTTACGGCTGGTGCGTCGTAGACGAATTGCCATTTGTGACGCAATTGAAAATAATAGCTCTGGAAAGATAGTGTGTAAACTTTGTAATTTCTCATAGCTAATCTTGGCAATTTCCGATTTTTCTTTTGCGCGGACAAAAGCAGTACGGTGAGAGTCTTCTCCAAATAATCCCAATTCACCAAAAAAATCACCAGCATTAAGATATGCCAAGACAATCTCATTACCTTTGCTATCTTCTATCATTACTGTTACCGAACCGCTGATGATAAAAAATAAATCATGAGAAGGATCGCCTTCTTTAATGATTAGTTGTTTCGCTGTATAAGCTTTATGGTGGCAATGTTCAAGAAAGCGAGATGTAACCGAGTCTCTTTCCTGAGTAGATGGAATTGCCATAATTGTTGTCCCCCGACGTTTCACGGCTGCTAACTGAGTATGAACTATGTTACTCTTTTTTTAGAAAATCAACCGCTTGGAGTATTAAATTGGAGATTAAAGTTAGTTGGGCTGGTGAAGCTGCATTTATAGGTGAGTCTGGTACGGGACATAAGGTTGTTATGGATGGCCCGCCTGAAGGTGGAGGACGTGATCTTGGTCCGCGACCAATGGAGATGTTGTTATTGGGTACAGCGGCTTGTAGTAGCTATGATGTTATTTCCATATTGAAAAAATCACGCCAGAACATCAGTGCTTGTGATGTTGTTATTAGTTCAGAACGAGCTGAGAGTGAACCTAAGGTGTTTACCAAAATTCACATTCATTTCAAGATATCCGGTAATGATCTAAAGGAAAAGCAAGTGGAAAGAGCTGTTTCATTATCAGCTGAGAAATATTGTTCTGCTTCAATCATGCTCGGCGCAACAGCCGAGGTAACACATGATTATGAGATTTTTGACGTCGAAGGTATTTTATAGCGATGTTCGTTTAATTGCGCGACAACGCGTTTTAATAAACTTGATTCATCTTCGCCTTTGCGCCAGGACGATATCGCAATGGATGTTGGAATCTTCTTGTGATTTTCAGGTAACTTGAATCGATTAAGCTGAAATTTTATTTTTCTGGCAAGTTTATTAGCTGCTTCTTCGCCTGTTTCTGGCAGTATGAGAAGAAAATCTGACATGTTCCAGTGTCCGACATCATCTACCCAACGAAGCTTCTCTCTGAGAATCATTGCAATAGCATGATTGATACTTTCGCTATTTATATCGGAATCAGGCGATACTCTTAGCATAATAACGGAAAGAGGATTGAAATAGCGTCGACTACGAGAAACATGAAGTGATAATTTTTTCAAAATTCCATGGCGAGTGTACAAGCCGGTTTGTTCTTCAACTTGTTCAAAGCCAAATTGAATTTGATTATCTGCAAGATTATTGAACTTAACAAGACAACCTATTTCAGCAATATCATCAAATTCTGTTTCCAGTGTTTTAGACAGATAATTAAAATTAAATAGCGTTTCGTTGTTTGGACTGTTGATATGTTGTCGGGCAATTCTTTCGGATATGGGGAAGATATTTGTACCGGGCAGCTCAGAACGCATATGACCAACCAGTTGTCTAGCTTCAAGCCCGACTTGTTCGCAAAGGGTTTTGTTTACCCAAATGATCCTGCTTTCGGAATTGGTCAGAAAAATTCCAACCGGCATTAAATGTAGTAAAGATAGTAATTTATCTGAGTCTAATGTTGGCAGCTGAATCACGATTGATACCCTGAGTAAAATGTTTGGTTATTGTTAAACAGTAATATCGACTATTAATCGAAAAACTTTAGCATTTAATTTGCTTGTTTCAGACTGCTTGGACTGCCAATAATTGCTTTGAGGAAAATGCCAGGAATGCCTTGATAGTGAGTCTCTATCTTGCTTTCAGTCTCTCGCTTTATTTATTCAGGGTAATCAGAACGCATAATCATGGCTACTGGGCCAGTAATGATTTTATGAAATAGCGATGATTGACGGTTTGTTCCGGTCTTTCGATAGATGTGCTTTAGATGGGTGCGAACGGTAGACATGCTAATGTGTAATGATTGTGCCGTTAATGCAACATCTGGATTATCAAGTAGTTTTGATACGACGCGAGATTCAGCAGGAGTTAAATTGTAGACTTGATATAAGACATCTGCGAGTAGTGGAGATTCTTTTTTTGCGGGATTTCGCTTGCTTTTATCAAGCGCAAAGCGAACCGTTGTTTTTAGATCAATATCTCTTAACGGTTTGTTGATAAATCCATATGGGTTGGTCATCTGTGCGCGTTCAAGCGTTTCTTCATCACTGTATGCTGTGACATAGATGACAGGGATGTTGAGTTTTTCCATGATGACTTCAGCGGAATCAATACCGTCCAATCCTTTACCTAGACGGATATCCATAAGCACCAAATCCGGTTTTAACTTCTTTGCTTTTTCTATCGCTTGTGCACCTGAATTGGCAGTATCAGGGACAATAAAGCCATAATTCTCGAGATACAGTCGCATGACGTTTGTTGTTGTCTGGTCATCATCGACAATGAGTATTCGATCTCCTGACATTGTCCCCCCAAAAGTAAATTTCTTCATTATTAATAACTTAAAGTTACATATAGCGCATTATATATCGAACTAGATAATAAAAAATGTACTCTCGATTGGGTATATTTTGCAAGCATCGATCTAATTAATAATGTGTCTATGTTGCGCTTCATTTTTGATTCGAGTAACAAATTTAGATATTTTTGGGTTTATCTGCACGTTTTATATAGAAACTGTAAATATCATTAGAAAGTTCAGATTTAATCAACGTATGTTCAGTCCGTGCACAATAGGCTTCAAAATCGACTTGGGAATGAGGATCTGTCGCTTCAACAAAAAGCACTTCGTCAGCCTGCATCTTATTGAGAAGTAGTTTGGTCTTCAAAATAGGTAAAGGACAATTCAACCCTTTGGCATCAAGATAGTGATCGAATTTGATTTGTTCGTCGATTTCAGGTTTATCCAAGGTGTCTCCACATTAAAAAGATGATAGTGCTCATTCTATTAAAAACTGGCTTGAAACCCAACTGTAACAGCTCTACCCATAATAGGCGCACGATCTTTAATGAAAGAGGTATGTAATCGACCATCTTCATCCAGCAGATTTGTTGCTTTAGCAAATAGATTTAAGCTTTGCTCTCCTTCAATCGCTTTATAGTTAGTATTGAAGTCCAAGACAGTATAACCACCTGTATCAGTTTCCAGAATCCCATTATCATTCTGTGCAAAATTATTCGTTAAGTTTATACCGGCACTTAATTTGCTGTACTGATAATTAAGTCCCAAGCCTATTTTTGCTGGTGAGATACGAGGTAAGTTATCACCATTACTTCTTTCTGCGCGCACATAATCAGCAAAGATATTTAAATCAAGCTGATGTTTATTTTTAGCATAAAGATTTAAGTTTGTTGACGCTTCAAACCCGTAAAAAATGGCATCATCCTCTTGATATTGAACCAGCTGAAATTCTCCCGCAGCATTGCCGGTTTCATCGACTTCATCAACAATACCGTCATTATTTCTATCAAGACCTTGTAAGAAGATGAAGTCTTCGATGTAGTTTGCAAACAAACTGACATTCCATTGCCATTTACCTCGTTCATGACGCAAAGATAAATCCAGGTTATTAGCGGTTTCAACATCAAGTGTAGATTGACCAAGTTCAAATGCACTCGTTGCAACATGAGGACCATTGGCAAACAGTTCTTCTGCTGATGCTGCACGTTGACTTCGACTTAAGCTTAAACTCAAGCCGGTGTCTTCGAGAAAGTGCCAGTGAAAACCCGACGATACACTGTATAAATCATGACTTACAGCACTCGCATTATCCGGATCACTTTCTTCATTTTCAAAACGTCCACCAATTTCGAAATGTAGTGAATCTGTAATATCTGTTTCTTCTAATATAAAGAAGGCAATTTTTTGCGTGTTTGTTTTTGGTAGAAATGCTTCGTCACCAACTGCACTGACATCGCGATAGCCAAAATGGGTGCCAATTACACCACTGAATAGTCCAATCGGGGCATGTTGAATTTCGATACGACCATCAAGTTGTTCATTATTAAAAACGGTTCCCGCTGTGGTGGCATCTTCAAACTCCGTATGTGTATAGTCGTTATAGCCTCCTTGTATATTGATCGCTTTTATTCCGCTGAAAGGGTTAAACAATTGTCCGGATAGATCAATGCGATCCTGTTGGCTTACTATAAAAGGCAATTCATCAGGATCATCCGGGTTTATTGGTACGCCATGAGTGGAATTAAATCGTCCGTAAGACATACCAATAAAGCCCCATGAATCAACGAAAGAAGTGCCAAAGTTATAATTTTCACTATCATAAAAACTGTTATCTATTTGACCACTTTTAGCAGAATAACTTTTTGCATCACGTTTTGTTCCATCTAAATGAAATGCCAGTTTTTCGTGACCGCCTTCTGTTTGAATTGAAACTAATTTCTCCAGAGAATTGCTGTTATAACTCGAATAAATATTTGCATCGAAGCCAGGTACGTAATCAGGTATACGATTAGTAACAATATTAACTAAACCGCCAGAAGCCTCACTACCGTATAATAAAGTTGAAGGTCCACGGATTATTTCTATTTGTTCAGCTTGAATTGGATCAACCGTAACAGCATGGTCAACACTAATTGTTGATACATCCATCGCGCTAACGCCATTTTCTAATACGTGGACTCGCGAGCCACTTAGACCACGAATTACCGGTCGGCTTGCTAAAGGACTAAACCGGTTTGTTGTGACACCAGGTAAATTAGATAATGTTTCACCAACAGTCGATGATTGTTTTTCTGCCAGTTCTTCATTGTTCAAAATATGTATCGGTTGTGCAATATGTTCGATACTCTGCAATCCAATTGGTCGAGCTGTGATCGTCACTTCTTCTAAAAGTGTTTTTTCTTCTGCATGAACAAATTGCATCATGCTCAATGGGATAATGATCCAAAAATAAAATAGTTTCATTGTATAAACCTCTAAATAACAAATGATCTAGCAAAGATTTATGCCAGATTGACTTATGCTGTGTTAAACGAGGTTATGCGGAGGACTGCGTGCCTTAAGTTGTAAGAGGTTGTTAGCTTCATAAAAACAGGGTGTGCTTGTAACTTTTTCGTCGTCATTAAAATCTAAAGTGACTAGTTTTTCAGTCGTAATTAGTAAGTTTTTTGAATCCATCTCATGGATACAAATCAAACAAACTTCATGTTCATCTTCTACAAACTGATGGTCGAGTGCATGCGCCATCGTCGCGAATTGCGACAATAATAGAAATAAAATCAATGATTTAATGATAAATTTCTTCAGCATTTTAGTTTCAAATATTAATAATTAGTGTTACATTATAACATTACATTTTTAGTGTCAATTTACGAGTTATGTCCAAGAACAAAGTAATCAGCCCATTTAAGCCATCTGTGCACGAACACAATGATTGTTTGCAATCCGCTATTAAAACAGCGAAATCACATTGCGAGGAATCTGGTTTGCGATTAACGCCATTAAGACAACAGGTTTTGGAATTAGTCTGGCAAAGCCATGAGCCGGTCAAAGCTTATGATGTGCTCGATAAATTAAAGCAGGATCACTCTTCATCTGCCCCGCCAACGGTTTATCGTGCACTGGATTTTTTACAGGAGCAGGGACTGGTTCATAAAATTGAATCTTTAAATGCTTATATGGGATGTGGTAATCCGGAAGAATCTCATTCCGGTCAATTTTTTATTTGTAATGATTGCGGTTCCGTAGCAGAACTTGATGATGCGGATATTAGCGGCTTGATACAAAAAAAAGCAAAAGGTTTTGGTTTTTTAATTAATGATGAAATGATTGAGATAAAAGGGCGCTGTCAAGAGTGTCGTGATTCAGGACAATAGAGAATATGATTTATATAAAAGTTTTTTTAGTTGTCATTTTGTCTGCTTTCCATATAAACAATGTTTATGCCGCTAATAAAGTTAACGTAGTTGTCAGTATTCTGCCGCAACAATATTTTGTACAGCAGATCGGCTCATCTTATGTCGATGTAAATGTCATGGTAGGTCCCGGTCAGAACCCTGCAACCTACGAGCCGACGCCACAACAAATTGCAGCGTTAGCAAATGCAGATATTTACCTTGGTATAGGCGTGCCTTTTGAAAAAGCATGGTTAAGCAAAATTAAAAAAAGTAATGAGAAACTTATTGTGGTTGAGTGTTGCAAATCAATATCAAATTTAAATGGTCATTCTCATCATGATATTGATGTCGATCCACATATCTGGACTAGCCCGAAGAAAGTAATTCAGATTGTGAAATTGATCGAAAAATCTTTAATAGAGATTGATGCTGAACATAGTGCCGCATATAAAACGTCGGCAATAAAATTTATCGGAGAACTGGATAATCTGGATAGTAATATAAAGTCTAAAGTAATTAATCTAGCACAAAGAAATTTGATTGTTTCTCACCCCTCATGGAGCTACTTTGCAGATGAATATGGTTTAACACAAATATCAATCGAGCAAGAAGGCAAAGAGATTCAAGCCAGGTCGATGGTTAAGTTAATCAGGTCAGCCAAAGAAAAAAATATTAAAGCTATATTTGTACAATCACAATTCAATGCTAAAGCAGCAAAGATAATAGCAAAGGAAATCGATGCCACTGTTTTTGAGCTTGATCCGTTAGCATTTAATTACATTGAAAATATGAACATTGTTGCCGACAAGATAGTTAAAGGTTTGTCGTTATGAGTAATGTTATTGTTGATATAGATGATGTTAGTTTTAATTATGGCGCAGTACCTGTGCTGGAAGATGTTTCCTTAAAGATCTACGAAGATGAGTTCATCGGTATTATCGGACCTAATGCCAGTGGCAAAAGTACCTTGCTTAAATTAATACTCGGATTATTAGTGCCGGACAAAGGTTCGGTTAATATATTTAACCAATGTGGTAAGTATTTACATAATCATATCGGTTATGTTCCTCAACACGTTACTTTTTCGCGCGACTTTCCAGTAACAGTAGAAGAAGTAGTCATGATGGGGCATGTTACAAAAATATCAAAAATGTTTAGCTTTAATAAAAATGAAATTAGTAGTGCCAGACAAGCAATGCAGGCTCTGGAAATAGAGAATATTTCTAAAAGACAGATAGGCGCATTATCTGGGGGGCAGTTACAACGGGTATTAATTGCGCGAGCATTAGTGTGTAAACCAGAAGTATTAATATTGGATGAACCAACTTCGAATGTTGATGTGCGAGTAGAGGAAGATATATTTTCACTATTAAAAAATTATAGTGAGCACATGACTATAATCGTTGTGTCACACGATATCGCTTTTATTTCAGGTTATGTTGATCGTGTCGCTTGTTTAAATCGAACGCTGGTTTGTCATGATACTGAATCAATCAGTGGCAAGATGATTGAAGAGTTATACGACGCACCGGTAAAAATGATTCATCACCATCATTAATATGAATGAATTCTATATAGCATTAAGTGAATATTCGTTCCTGCAGAATGCAATAATTGCCTGTCTGCTGGCGAGTATTGGCTGTGGTGTTATTGGTAGTTATGTTGTTGTAAAGAAAATCAGTTTTTTGACCGGGGGGATAGCACATTCAGTATTAGCTGGTATGGGCATGGCTTATTTTTATAATGCTTCGCCTATTATGGGGGCTATGGTTGCTGCGATTATTTCGAGTATTTTAATTGGCTGGATTAATCTTCGCTGGAAAGAAAATGAAGATGTGTTAATAGCTGCTTTTTGGTCAGCAGGGATGGCAATAGGAATATTATTTTTGTCCCGTACGCCAGGTTATAACGTAGATTTAATGAGTTATTTATTTGGTAACATATTATTGATTACAGCTGATGGCTTATGGCTAATGTTATGCCTGGATATTCTTGTATTAACCGTTGTATTAATCTATTACAAACAGTTTCTTGCTAGTGTTTTCGATGAAGAATTTGCAAGACTGAGAGGTATCAATACTGAGATTTTCTATATATTGTTGTTGTGTTTAATATCAATAACTATTGTTATTTTGATTCAATTGGTTGGTTTAATACTGGTAATTGCGCTTTTGACATTACCTGCGGCAATAGCAAATCAATACGTTACTTCTTTATACAAAATGTTCTTTCTTTCCATAGTGATTTGCGTAGCTATTAGCGTAAGTGGTGTCGCAATTTCATATGGTCCAGATCTTCCAACAGGATCGGTTATTGTTTTATTAGCCTGTGCTTCTTATTTTGTTTCAGTCTTTATAAAACGATTTATTAACAGGAAATCATTGAGCTAAACTACAGTCAGTTTCTGATTATTTATTGCGTCTTGTTTTACTGGCATTTGCTAATACCTTTAAGAGTTCAACCGTATTATCCCATCCCAGACAGGCATCGGTGATGCTTTGACCATAGACTAATTCCTGACCAGGTTTTGCATCCTGCCTTCCGGCAATTAAATGACTTTCAATCATAGTGCCAATAATGCGTTTGTCACCATTTGCAATTTGTTCTGCAACAGTCTCACCCACTTCAATTTGTGTGTCATGTTGCTTTTTACTGTTTGCATGGCTTAAATCAACCATGATATTTGCTGGCAAATTTGCAGCTTCCAGTTCTTTGCAAACCTTGTCTATGTTTTCTGTATCATAATTTGGTTCTTTACCGCCGCGTAAAATGATATGGCTATCAGGATTTCCTGTGGTGGAAAAAATTGCAGCATTACCTTCTTTTCTTAGAGAAAGAAAATTATGTGGGCGTATTGCTGCACCGATTGCATCTACTGCAATCCGGGTAGTGCCATAGGTTCCGTTCTTGAATCCTACCGGGCATGACAAGCCTGATGCCAGTTCTCGGTGAACCTGACTCTCGGTTGTTCTGGCACCTATAGCTCCCCAACTAATTAAATCGGTAACATATTGTGGCGTAATCAAATCAAGGTATTCAGTTGCTGCAGGCACACTCATCTGATTAAGGTCAAGCAGAAGCTGTCTGGCTAAACGTAATCCTTTATTGATGTTATAACTGTCATCCAGATCAGGATCATTAATGAGGCCTTTCCAGCCAACAGTTGTACGTGGCTTTTCAAAATAAACACGCATGATAATGAGTAGATCTTCTGAATATTCATCAATCAAGGGTTTTAATTTATTTGCGTATTCATGTGCGGCATCAATATCATGGATAGAGCAGGGGCCCGTGATCACAATTAAGCGGTTATCTTGTCCATGTAATATGTCATGGATAGCATTGCGCGTGAGGAACGTAGTTTTAGCGGCCTCTTCAGTTACTGGAATTTCTTCACAAATTACGGCTGGAGATGTAACAGCCTTAATTGATTCGATTCTTAAATCATCAGTTATATAATTCATAGTGTTATTATTTTTATCTTGTGTGTTTTAACCAGCAGGCCAGCTGAATGCGCGGCCTGCAAGAATATGTATGTGTAAATGAAAGACAGTTTGCCCTGCTTCCTCACCATTATTAATTACCAGACGGAATGCGTCGGCATAACCTTGTTGCCGAGCAATTTCTCCTGCTTTAAGCAAAAGATGACCTAGTAGAGATTGATCAGAATTTTCTGCATCAGCGACCTTGACAATTGCCTGTTTAGGAATAAGTAAAATATGCACAGGCGCTTGCGGATTTATATCTCGAAATGCGAGACATAAATCATCTTCATAAACAATATCCGCTGGTATCTCACGGTTTATGATTTTACTAAATAATGTTTCTGTCATTATCCTGCTCTATTCTTGAATTAATAGTTGAAAAATCGCGAGCAGCGATTATAGCGTCAAATGACTGAGAATAAATAGTTTTGGCTGGTCTGAAGGACTTTATATTAGTGTTTTTAACGCAGGAAATAGGTGGAACGTTCATCAAAACGACTCGGTTTTGAATGGAACATTAGCTGGGGAAGTGGTTTATTAAAGATTGAGAATGCATCCTGTTCATTTTCATTGTCGTTAAATATTCCTCTTGACTCTGTGTAAGAATGGGATGTTAAGTAACTTGTCTGACGGATATCAAACTTTCTAATTAACTCCTTTTCGAGTATTTGAGTGCGTGATTTATTTAATGCCAATAAAATATTTTTTGATACGAGCTCGGGTTGATCAAGATGAACAATATGACCACTTTTGTAGGCAAGAAAATGATCTGAGTGAATGCTGATATTTTCCATATCATTCTGTAACCTGGTCCATTGTTGTTCGCGTCGATTGCCTACCTCATTGTCAGGCCAGACACGTTTTCCTCTAGTAATTATAATGACGGGAAATTCATGTGGTTGTTGATGGTTACGTGCCGCAAGTTGTTGTGCGCTAATTTCCATATGATCCATTTCATTCATTAGCGTGCTTATTGATTTCAACGACGACATTAATCTTAAAGCCATTTTCTTTTTTTCACGGGGGTAATTATCCGAAATAATAGGGCGTATCAATCGAACGCGAATACTTTTTTTATGTTTTATAACTGGAGGGGCTGGCTCAACACGTTTGAATTCTTCAGTATTAAATTGTTGCGGATGTGATGAATCGATTAATACTAGCCCGGCAGTAAGTTCAGGATATTCACTGGCAAAGTAACGAACGTTATAACCACCGAAAGAATGTCCGACGAGTAGATAAGGACCGGGTATTCTTGCTTCCACTAATAATGTTTTAAGTTCTTTCACAATGCGCGCTGTTGTTCTGGGTTTAGGTCCTAGGTCACTCCAGCCATAACCAGCGCGGTCATAACTACAAACCCTGACATCATTCGATAGATTATTTTGTATTTTGAACCATTCCAGAGAAAAGCCACCAATACCAGAATCAATAATGACAGAAGGTGTTCCTTCTCCTACACAGTTTATATGTAAACGATGTGTTCCAATATTGATTAGCTCGCCGGGATAAGGCTTATCTTTTGCCAGCACGTTGTTTGTAAAAGTTATGCTGGTGATAATAAACAGCAATAGCAGTAGCATGGAATGTTGAACATCCAGTTTTATTTCCTTAGTCCTAATCATCATCACTCTCTCCTTTTGTTCCCTTCAGGAGGCTCATGAGCCTCTTTGTTTCGAGGAGCATTACAACTACTAACGGCATTTTTGATTCTGAACTTAAACAATAATAATGATTCATCCAAATTAAGTATCAGTCATAATTAATGAAAGGCAATAGCCATGCCACACTATGCGATATAAATTATATATTAAAATCATAGGGTTACCTATAATAAAGTATTTGGGCTTGGGAAATTTTTGCACCAAATTGGCAAATATTGCGCAATACATCAGGTTTGATGCAATTTACAGATGAATTCCTTGTCTCAATCTTCATACTGGTGTTAGTGTTTTCTGAGATATGGATTAACGATTTATAACATTAATAGCGTGCTTATTAAATAAAATTCCGAGGAAATTTCAGTTTTTATTTAATACAAGCCAAGTATTTAACCGCTTATTTAAGGGTAATATTATTGATGAACAAATATCATTACATTTTTTTTATTCCACTTCTGTTTTTATGTGGCGCGTTATTGTCATGTCAATCTACGAAGACGCCATTACAGGTTAGTGAGCATTTCTGGTTGGGTATTCAGACGGAAAATGTTGCGTTGGTGAAAAAATATAGTTTAGCTAATTCAATTGATGAGCCTGAAGATATAGCACGGTTTGAAAATGTGACGGACGCTACCTTCGGTAAAATAATTATTGATGGTGATTTCGCTAAAATAGAAACAAATGTGGCAATGACATTAAATGAAAAAACCACTGACATTTCGTTACAGACATATCTGGAAAATAATAATGATGTCTGGAAAGTGAATTATAGAAAAACGGTACTTCAGTTAGAGGTCAATCGGAATATGGCAGAAGTATTTGGTGATATTGAAGAGATGACAGCTGAAATGACTGAGGAGATAGAATCATCAGTTGAAGAAATCAGGGAAAAGATCGTTCCTGAAATCAAATCCCAGATTGAACAGGCAGAAGAAGAACTATTGGAGAAACTTCCTGAATTAAAGAATATATTTGATGAATTCCTGCATGAGTTGGGAAAATCTCTTGAGGATTTAATGACCCCGCCTGAGGAAGAGGCAAAAACACAGGAAACCTGAGCTTATTGGCATGTACTAACTTGTTCAGGGCTATTTACACCCCCCGCTATTTTCTTTACTCTTAGTCTAGGTTTTAAGTCCAGATCATAAAGGGGAGCGGACTATGTTAAAGGCATTTGGCTTATTTTTATCACTGATTTTTATATCAATAAATTCGTATGCTGTTGAGCCTGTACTGGATCAACAGGGCATGTTTTATTTTAGTATGACATTTGATGCAGGGCAGTCTTCAAAGACGGAGCACGATTTTGGTTTCAGGCTTGATAGGACACTGGTTCAACCCGGAGAAACCATGACTATGCAGCAATTAGTAGACAAGCCAGCCGTATTTAATCTAAAAATGAATAATGATGGATTAAAAGCCTTCGAACTTAATGGCGTCGACTATTCAACACAATATTATGTTTCCCGTGCGGAAGGCGATGAGACTGAAGTTGTAGCTCAACCAAAAAAGTCAGTTGATATTCCTGTGGGTGTCATCGTTGGTGTTCTAATCGGCACACTTGCCGTTGCAAACGGTTTTTAAAATTCTGACATTAGAGAATTAGCTTTAAGAAAAATGCAGTACATATGATGATGTGCTGCATTTTTTTATATGTAGGGGAAATGCATAATACATGATGTAGAGCTCGAGCATTCCTGAGATATTTTTCTGAATATTCACGCAGATTTTTCAAACTGAACTAGTATTATTAATACTGGTTTAACCCAACTTTGATTCAACTGATTAGACGGAAACATTGAGTTTAAATTTCTGTCAGTCAGATTTGTAGAATAAACAAATTAGTTAAAATAACGAGATTCGAAAAATGACCATGAAAATAATTGATGATAATTACTATGTGAGTGAGCAGGTCGTCGTTGACGATCTTGATGAAATAAAATCAAGCGGAATACGTACCATTATATGTAATCGTCCTGATGGTGAAGGCGCTGATCAGCCGACGCATCAGGAAATCGAAACTCGTGCAAAAGAGCTAGGCATAGAGTTTCGTTATATCCCCATTGATAAAGGGATGATTCTAGATGAACAGGTACATGCTTTTACGCAGGCTTTTGATGAATTACCCAGACCTATATTAGCGTATTGTCGCAGCGGTATGCGTTCCAGTACATTATGGTCACTGGCGAATGCAAATGAAATTGAGCTAAATGAGATAATTGAAAAAACGGCTAAGGCCGGTTACGACATGGTGCCTTTGTCAAAAAGAATTCTCAATGGCGGTAAAGTACCCACTGATAAACCCTCTATTGAGCATGATATTGTCATCGTCGGTGGCGGTGCAGCAGGTATTGCTGTTGCTGCAAGTTTGTTAAAGCGTCGTTCCAGTCTTGATATTGTCATCATTGAACCCGCTGACACACATTATTACCAACCGGGATTTACTATGGTCGGTGGCGGTATTTTCGAAGCACAAGAAACAGTTAAAACTATGGCGCAGGTGATTCCTGACGGCGTTAAGTGGATTAAAGCCGCTGTTGCCGCTTTTGAGCCAGATAAAAACGTTGTCATTCTTGAAGGCTGTCGGGTAGTAGGATATAAAAATCTTGTTGTTTGTCCTGGTTTAAAGTTGAACTGGGCAGGCATTGAAGGATTAGAAGATACACTGGGACAAAACGGGGTTACATCAAACTATCGTTATGATCTTGCTCCTTATACCTGGCAACTGGTCAAGGAATTAAAATCAGGAAAGGCTCTTTTTACTCAACCTCCCATACCAATTAAATGTGCGGGCGCTCCGCAAAAGGCCATGTACCTTTCTGGAGACCACTGGTTTAAGACCGGTTCGCTCAACAACATTGACATTAAGTTTCTCAATGCAGGTCCTGTCTTATTTGGTGTTAAAGATTATATTCCTGCGCTGATGGAATACGTAAAAAAATATAAGGCAGATCTCATGTTTGGCCATAACCTGGTCAAGATTGATGGACCAAATAAAAAGGCCTGGTTTAAGAAGACCAATGAAGAGGGTGAAAGTGAAATCATTGAAGAAAGTTTTGATATGATTCATGTGTGTCCTCCACAGCAGGCGCCTGATTTTATTCGCGCAAGTAAACTGGTAGATGATGCTGGTTGGGTTGATGTGAATAAGGAAACATTAAGGCACAGCGAGTATGAAAATATCTATGCTCTGGGAGATGTCACCAATACACTTAATCCTAAGACCGCTGCTGCTGCACGAAAACAGGCTCCTATCGTCGCGCATAATTTGTTGACTTTTCTCGACGCTCGAAACGAACCGGCATTGTATGATGGCTACGGCTCCTGTCCCTTAACTGTTGAACGTGGCAAAATTGTATTGGCTGAGTTTGGTTATGATGGAAAATTATTACCTTCATTTCCAAAATGGTTAATTGATGGACAAAAACCAACTCGTTTGGCATGGTTCCTCAAAGAGCGTCTCCTGCCACCCATTTATTGGAAAGGAATGTTAAAAGGTCATGAGTGGTTGGTTAAACCCAAACCAATAAAAAATTATTCGCCCGATGAGAATCAATCTTGAAGTTTTACTTGAGTAAGAACGCATAAAATTGATATGACAGTGGAACCAGTAAACAGAAAAATGATTTTATGAATTCGGTCAAGTTCATGCCCTTGTTTGATACTCTCAAGGGGTACAACTCTAGTCTGGCCTATTCAGATTTGGTAGCAGCGATCACGGTCACCATCATGCTCATCCCGCAGTCGTTGGCTTATGCGTTGCTGGCTGGCCTACCACCGGAGGTGGGACTCTACTCCAGTATATTGCCGCTTATTTTTTATGCTGTATTCGGCACCAGCGGAGCCCTCGCAGTGGGGCCCGTCGCCGTTATTGCACTGATGACCGGGGCGGCTATATCCCAGGTATCAGAACAATACACCTATGCTCCAATTGAGGTTGCCGTTGCCCTGGCACTGTTATCAGGTGGTGTTCTGATCTTGATGGGAATTCTTAAGATGGGGTTTATCGTTAACTTCATTAGCCGTTCAGTTATCGAGGGTTTTGTCACAGCATCGGCCATACTCATAGCCATAAGCCAGTTTAAACATATTTTTGCCATCGAGGTCCACGGCCATAATCTATATGACATAAGTCTGTCGCTTTTTGCCAACCTGGGTGAAACTCATCTACCCACTCTGATACTGGGTTCATCAGTGCTAATTTGTTTGTTACTGATAAAACCCGCCCTTAACATTCTATTCAATAAATATGGGATCAATAACAAATGGGCAGAAACCCTGCCCAGAGTTGCACCAGCCATTATGGTAATCATCACAATCCTGTTAATGAACTTCACTGCCATTGGACAAATGCAAATCAACTCTATTGGATTCATTCCGAATGGCGTACCAAAAATTTCAATGATAAATATTGATAAGAACCTGTTTGAAATTTTATTACTACCCGCAGCACTGCTCTCCATTATTGGTTACATTGAATCTATTTCGGTTGCCAGTCGCTTTGCTGCAAAGTCCGGTGAAAAAATTAACGCCAATAATGAACTGGTGGGTCTGGGAGCAGCCAATATCGGAAGCAGTATTTCCGCTGGTATGCCTGTAACTGGAGGATTCTCTCGTTCGGTCGTGAATTTCAGTGCCGGAGCAAAAACACCTCTATCCGGTGTCATGTCTGCGATCTTTATCGCCATACTGGTTTCCGGGATGATGGGTTTTCTTGAGCAGTTACCCAAGGCAACCTTGGCTGCCGCCATTATTGCCGCGGTAATTGGCTTAATAGATATCAAAAAATTAAGGGAAACATGGTCTTTTTCAAAAAGTGATTTTTCCTTGATGATGATTACTATTTTAGCCACCCTGTTTATTGGCGTCGAAGTGGGTGTTGGCACGGGTATCATTTTATCCATCTGTCTTCATCTCTACCACACCAGCAAACCTCACATCGCCATCATTGGACAGGTGCCCGGCACCGAACATTTCAGAAACGTTCTCCGGCATAAAGTTGAAACAACGCCCGAAATCATCGGAATCCGTATTGATGAGAGTCTTTATTTTGCCAATGCCTCTTTTCTTGAAAGAGAGGTGATAGATATAGCAAATAAATCCGAACTGGCTAAACACTGCATATTACTTTTTTCCAGTGTCAGTGACATTGATGCAAGCGCCCTTGAGAGTCTTGAAGCGATTAACAGTCAACTAAACGATCTGGGTATTACTTTACATCTCTCTGAAGTGAAAGGCCCGGTTATGGACAAGCTAAAAAATACCTACCTGGAACATGAACTTGAAGGTAAAATACATTTATCCCATTACCAGGCTGTACAAATCCTGAGTAACCCATAATTATGCTGATATTTAGACAACTATTTGATCCCCAATCATCAACTTATACTTATCTACTTGCCGATAGTTCTTCCTCTGAAGCGGTGTTAATTGATTCTGTTTTTGAACAGGAGCGTCGGGATATAGCGCTACTCAAAGAACTTAAATTAACACTTAAATACGTTTTAGATACTCATTGTCATGCTGATCATGTCACCGCAGCCTGGTTACTGAAACAACAAACAGGATCTGAAATTGTTACTTCGGGAAATGGCGGAGTTGAAAATGCTGATGTTTTAATTAGACATGGTGAAAAAATTAAATTCGGAAAACGTTATCTCAGTGTACGCGAAACACCCGGCCATACAAATGGATGTCTGACTTATGTTCTTGACGATGAAAGCATGGCGTTCACAGGCGATTGCCTTTTAATTCGCGGTTGTGGTCGTACTGATTTTCAACAAGGTGAAGCAAAGAAACTGTATCAATCCGTACACACTCAGATTTTCACTCTACCTGATGATGCACTGTTATATCCAGCTCACGATTATAGAGGTCTGACTGTTACCAGTGTTGCGGAAGAGAAAAAATACAATCCCAGACTCGGTGGAAAATTGAGTGAAGATGATTTCGAAGGGTATATGCGTAATTTGAATTTGCCTCACCCTCGTTATCTCGATATTGCTTTGCCAGCGAACCTGAAATCAGGTCGTCCTGACAAAAATGTATCACATGAGAATAACTGGGCGCCGTTAAATTATTCCTTTGCTGGTATCCCCGAGATCGAACCTCAAAATCTGGAAGAAATTTTACAACAGGTACAGATTATTGATGTTAGAGAACAGGATGAATACGACGGCCCCTTAGGGCGCGTTCCCGGTGCCAGGCTGATACAGCTTGATACATTAAATGATCGAATAGATGAAATAGATCAAAGTTTGCCAGTCGTCACCATCTGCCGAGCAGGAGGTCGCTCTGCACAGGCAGCTACGATGTTACAAAAAGCAGGTTTCAATAATGTCGCCAGTCTAACTGGCGGTATGTTACGTTGGCGATCAGAGGGGCATCCTGTAGTTGGAAATATAGATTAATCTAAAAAAATAATGGTCGGAACGGCTTAAAATGGTGGGCCCGGAGTGACTCGAACACTCGACCTGCCGATTATGAGTCGGATGCTCTAACCAACTGAGCTACGGGCCCTGTAAGACTTGGAATTATAAAATAAAAATTAATTTATGTATCAAGAAAAGTCTTAAGCTCATCCGAACGAGAAGGATGACGAAGTTTTCGCAATGCTTTGGCCTCAATCTGACGAATACGTTCACGGGTAACATCAAATTGTTTGCCCACTTCTTCAAGAGTATGGTCAGTATTCATATCAATACCAAAACGCATTCTTAGTACCTTTGCTTCACGTGGCGTAAGTCCTTCCAGAGCATCTCGCGTAGTTCGACGCAAACCTTCAAAGCCAGCTGAGTCACCCGGCGCTTGTATATTAGCGTCTTCAATAAAATCACCTAGATGTGAGTCTTCATCATCACCAATCGGCGTTTCCATCGATATGGGTTCTTTTGCAATCTTCAGAACTTTACGAACTTTTTCTTCTGGCATTTCCATGCGTTCTGCCAGTTCTTCCGGAGTAGGTTCACGCCCCATCTCCTGCAGAACTTGTCTGGAAATACGATTAAGTTTATTAATCGTTTCGATCATGTGTACCGGAATACGAATGGTTCTAGCTTGATCAGCAATTGATCGGGTAATGGCCTGACGAATCCACCATGTAGCATAAGTAGAAAATTTGTAGCCTCGACGATATTCAAATTTATCAACTGCTTTCATTAAGCCGATATTACCTTCCTGAATAAGATCAAGGAAAAGTAAACCGCGGTTGGTATATTTTTTCGCAATAGAAATAACGAGTCTAAGGTTTGCTTCAACCATTTCCTTTTTAGCTCTACGTGCTTTCGCTTCACCAATAGAAATGGTTCGGTTAATCTCTTTAATTTCAGATATGTTTAATAATGCTTCTTCAAAAATGACCGCTAATTTTCCCTGAACTTTAAGGACTTCTTCTTCCTGTTCTTTAAGTTTTTCTGCATAGACAGGTTTCTTTTTCACAACTTCTTTCAGCCACTTAAAATTGATTTCATTACCAGGAAAATCAGTTATGAATTCCTTGCGTGGCATTCTTGCTTCTTTCACACATAGTTCCATGACGCGTCGTTCAGTAAAACGAATGCGATCAATCAAATCTCGCAAGTTATCTGTCAATAAAAGGATAAATTTTGGAGCAAGCTTAAGTTCAAGAAACCACTGTGACAGTTCCAGCTCATGCACCTTGGTTTTATTGTCATTTTTTCCATAACGTTTAACAGCTTTAACGTATTTAATATGGAGTTTTTCCAGTTTTTCAACATGCTCTCTAAAATCTTCAACAACAAGAGGAACGACTTCTTCTTCCTCTTCGTCATCATCAGAATCCTGAACTTGAGTAGGATTGATAACTTGTATGCCTTCGTCTGGGTAATGTGAGGTGTCATTAAAACCAACAAACGCATCGGTGAGTTTCATTTCTTCATTTACAATCATGTCAAATGCTTTAAGTACTGTTTTTATCGTTCCTGGATAACTTGCTAATGCGCTTAGTACCTGGCCAATTCCTTCTTCAATACGTTTGGCAATTTTGATTTCGCCTTTACGAGTCAGAAGATCAACGGTGCCCATCTCACGCATATACATTCTGACAGGATCCGTAGTACGGCCGAATTCGTTTTCAAGGCTTGCTAGTGCAGCCGCAGCTTCTGCAGCTGCATCTTCATCAGGCGCATTTGTGTTATCTGTTATTTGCCCATCAAGATCAGGCGGAGATTCATATACAGTAATCCCCATGTCATTGATCATATTGACAATATCTTCAATTTGTTCCGGTTCTACGATGTCGTTTGGAAGATGATCATTGACTTCGCCATAGGTCAGAAAGCCTTGTTCCTTGCCTTTGGCAATAAGCACTTTGAGTAGAGACTTATCTTCTTCTTTTGTTGGCGCTTCTTTTTGTTCTGCTTGTTCCATAGATTGTGGCTCGAAAATTGCTTTAAAATTAGTTAAAATAGTATGGTTTAATAGCTTGTAACTACTTGATTAATATACAGACATTTGTCCGGGCTAAAACGATCAATTCTAACACATGGGGCGTGAATTCGCTAGGTCTCAGTACTCTCGTTTCCTGAATTCTTCTTCATCTCAACTAATGATCGCAATTCTTTTTTCTTTTCTTCGCTTAGTTCTTCCATGCTATTTACATTTCTGAACTGACGTAGTTTCGACTGATTAGTCATTTCCTTTAGTTTTTTCAGAGAATCAATAAAGCTGTCATGGATTGCTGTATCGGAAAAATCATCGTCCGACCCATACTGGGATTCTGATGGCGCCAATTCTATTAATCTCTTTCTGACCTTCTCCCTGTCACGGTAGTTTTCAGTAATGCCAGCTATGGTCGTATTTGGATTACTCTGTATGTATTTAACGATTTCTATTAGAAACTCGATTCCCTTAATATTTATTTCTGAAAGTTTTTTATCTAGCGAGTCATCCAGAGCAAGATCAGGTTTTCTAAGTAATAATTTTATTGATTCAGTTAATAGGCTTTGTTGACCATGATTTTTTTTCTCAATGTTTTGTTTACTACGTAATGCGGTATTGACAGAACCCGTTTTTTTAACTTCTTCTAATTGCAACATAAGTTCTTCGTTAGGGATTTTAGTGATGCCACTTAATTTTCTCAGCAAAATTGATGTCAGGTTAGGCGCGTTCGACAAAAGTTTACTGATAAATGGCAAGGTGATTTTTGTCATTGATGCCTGGCCTTCGGATGTGCCTAGATCAATTCCCTCACTGACAGAATTAAACAGGAATTCCGATAAAGGTATTTGTAGACTGGTATCGAGAAAAGCATCTTTACCTTTATCTCGAACAAAGCTATCCGGATCCTCTCCTTCGGGCAGGAACATGAAATAGACTTGCTTATCGTCTTTTAATAAGGGTAATGAATTTTCCAAACCACGCCAGGCTGCTTTTTCCCCGGCCTCATCACCATCAAAGCAAAATACCACTTTGTTCGTTATGCGAAACATTTTTTCCATGTGTTCCGGAGTCGCTGCGGTGCCTAAACTGGCAACCACATTCCGAATATCAAACTGAGCCAACGCAATGACGTCCATATAGCCTTCAACAACGAAAAGCCTATCGATATCTTTTAGTGTTTTTCTGGCCTGATATAAGCCATACAATTCACGACCTTTATGAAAAATAGGTGTTTCTGGTGAATTTAGATATTTTGGTTTGTCATCACCCAATACTCGTCCGCCCATGCCAATGGCTCGACCACGTTGATCACGAATGGGGAATGTCAGTCGATTTCTGAAGCGGTCATAATAGCCGCCGCGATCATTTTCAATAATGGCGCCAATTTTGAGTAGTCGTTTTGATGCGTCATCAGAACCACCAAGTTCATTTATTAGACTGTCCCAGCCTGGCGGTGCGAAGCCTAATTCAAATTCAGCTGCAATTTCACCACTAATGCCACGTCCTTTGAGATAATTAATAACGCTATCTGCCTGAGGATGTTTTCTCAGTTGTTTAGCATAAAATGATGTGGTCATTTCCATGAGTTCATATAACTCACTGGATTGGTTGCTAGATTGTGATAGTTGAATAGCTTCGCGCGGTATTTCCATGCCTGCACGAGATGCGAGCTCTTCAATTGCCTCAACAAAATTCATGTGCAGGTATTCCATCAGGAAGCTAATTGCTGAGCCGTTTGCGCCGCAGCCGAAGCAATGGTAGAACTGTTTTTGTTGGCTTACCGTAAAAGAAGGTGTCTTTTCATCATGGAAAGGACAACAGGCTTGATGATTTTTCCCTGCTTTCTTAAGCGGCACGTAAGCATCAACGATGTCGACGACATCTGTTCGAGAGAGTAATTCATCAATAAAGTGTTGTGGGATCAGTCCAGCCATGCGGAAAGTATAAATGGAGATGGAAAACAGCGATAGCTAGTCGCTTATAAAACGAGGTTTTGGAATTACGAATTAAGCTTGGCTTTGATTAAACCGCTGACTTTTCCCATATCAGCACGACCTTGAAGTTCGCCTTTTAACAAACCCATGATTTTGCCCATGTCCTTAATCGATTCAGCGCCGGTTTTAGAAATAGCATTGTCGATTAGGGAATTTATTTCTTCATCGGATAATTGAGCAGGCAAATAAGCTGTAATGATATCAAGCTCAAATTCTTCTATTTCTACCAAATCATCACGCTTGGCCTGTTTAAATTGCGCTATAGAATCGCGGTGCTGTTTCGCCATTTTGTCCAAAATGACGATAACTTGCTCATCATTCAGCTCAATACGTTCATCGACTTCTTTTTGTTTGAATGCGGCCTGAATTAGTCGCAGGGCGCCAAGGACTTTCTTTTCCTTGCTGCGCATAGCAGCCTTCACATCGTCGCTAATTTTGTTTTTGATATCAGCCATCGCGCTGATTAATAAGAACTCGAAATGAGGCTTAGAATGGACGTATACGATGCAGGACGTTTCTAGATGCCTGCTTTTGTGAACGTTTGACTGCTGCTGCTGCTTTGCGTTTACGTACCTGAGTCGGTTTTTCGTAAAATTCACGGCGATGGACGTCAGCCAGAGTACCTGCTTTTTCACAGGAACGCTTGAAGCGACGCATTGCGATATCAAATGGTTCGTTGTCTCTTACCTTAACTGAGGGCATAGTTGCACTGTTCCTTAACTTCTTTACTTGATTGAGAAAAGGCGGGTATTTTAGTGAGAATGGTCGAAATTGCAATGCAAATAACAAATATATCAGGAAAACATTAAGATAAATGCAGGTATTGGGAATAGAAACTTCGTGTGATGAGACGGGAATAGCGATATATGACTCTGAGGTAGGACTGCTCGCACATCAGCTTCATAGTCAGATTGATTTACATAAAGAATATGGGGGTGTGGTGCCTGAATTGGCCTCTCGCGACCATGTTCGTCGCTTATTGCCATTAATTAAAAAGACACTGCTAGAAGCAAATTCTGATCTCAAATCCCTGGACGCAGTTGCTTATACAGCAGGTCCCGGTTTAATGGGCGCATTACTTGTTGGTAGCGCAATGGGTCGGAGTCTGGCTTATTCCTTATCGATTCCGGCGATAGCTGTACATCATATGGAAGCGCATTTATTAGCACCGATGCTCGAAAATGATGTGCCACAATATCCTTTTCTGGCCTTATTGGTATCCGGCGGACACACGCAAATCGTTCATGTTAGCGAGCCGGGCAATTACAAAATACTCGGTGAATCGGTGGATGATGCTGCCGGCGAAGCGTTTGATAAGACCGCTAAGTTATTGGGTTTATCTTACCCAGGTGGTCCAGTGTTGTCGGCTTTAGCTGAAAAAGGGAATAGTAAGCGCTTTCATTTTCCTCGGCCTATGGTTAATCGTCCCGGGCTAGATTTTAGTTTTAGTGGTTTGAAAACGTTTGCTTTAAATACGGTGAATGAAGAAGCTGATGATGAACAAACACGAGCTGATATCGCACGCGCATTTGTCGATGCTGTGGTTGATACCTTCGTTATTAAATGTCGTCGAGCAATAAAGGAGACGGGAATAAATGAGCTTGTTGTCGCTGGTGGTGTTAGCGCCAATAAGCAATTGCGAGAAGGATTGAATGCTTTGATGAACGAGGTTAATGGCAAAGTTTATTTTCCGAGAGCCGAGTTTTGTACTGATAATGGCGCAATGATCGCTTATGCGGGTTATTTGAGGCTCATAGCCGGACAAACTGAATCATTAAATTTTCAGGCGAAACCCCGCTGGCCGTTGGATGAAATAGGGTTGGTTTAGAATTATTTTGGGGCGTGTTCTAGGCTTCTTTCTTACCAAGTTTGTCTTCAGTGCCAGCAATTAGGTTTTGTATGTTTGAACGATGTCGCCAGATAAGAAGAATCGCCATTATGCTGTGGCAAATCAAAAAGCTTATATTGTGCAAAATAAACCAGGAATATAAAGGTGTTAGTACAGCTGCTATTAGTGCTGACAGAGAAGAATAACGGAATATTAAAGCGCTTATAGTCCAGGTAGTGACAAAAGCCAATCCCAATAACCAGTGAGTTGCGAATAGCACGCCGACCAAAGTAGCGACGCCTTTCCCGCCTTTGAATTTAAAAAAGATGGGGAATAGATGTCCGAGGAAAGCTGCAAGACCACATAGGGCAACGATTAATTCGGAGCCAATAATTGCTTTAGCAATTAGTACCGGAATCACGCCTTTTAAGACATCGCCTGCCAAAGTCAGGATTGCTGCTTTTTTTCCATGTAGTCGCATGACATTGGTCGCGCCAGGATTACCTGAACCCTCACTGCGTGGATCGGACAGACCAAACAATCGACAAACCAGAATGGCTGAAGCAATTGAACCTGATAGATAAGCAATGGTAATGAGGCTAGTGGCTATTGCGTAATATGTAATATTAATAGTTTCCATATTCAATTATCGATTATAAGCTCAGACGCCAGGATATTAGAATTCTTGCTAAGTTGTTTCGTTTCAAAAAGGTATACTAATACCCAAGATACTTGAAAATAATTTAAAAGTAAGGCGTTATGGACATTATTTATCTCAGAGATCTCAGGATCGATACAATTATTGGTATATACGACTGGGAACGTCGTATGAAGCAAACCATTATTCTTGATTTGGAAATGGGGACGGATATACGCAAGGCAGCGAACAGCGATAACATAGAAGATACGCTAAATTATAAAGCAGTAGCGAAACGCTTGATGAGCTATGTTGGTGATAGTGAATTTGAATTAGTCGAAACACTGGCCGAGAAAATAGCCGAAATTATCATGACAGAATTTAAAGTGCCCTGGTTACGTTTGTCATTAAATAAAAAAGGAGCTGTTCGAGGTGTTAGAGATGTCGGCGTTATTATCGAACGCGGTAGTAAATAATGCCTCAGGTTTACCTTGGTCTCGGTAGCAATATCGATCGAGAAACAAGTATTCACACTGGTCTAGCCGAACTTAAGTCACTTTACGGAGATCTCCAAATTTCGCCTGTTTACGAAAGCGAGGCCTTTGGCTTTGACGGCGATGATTTTTTCAATTTAGTTGTTGGTTTTGAAACAGAATTAGACATCGATAAAATAGAAGCACAGGTAAAACATATTGAACTTCAGTCAGGACGAAAGCAAAGTGATTCAAGTTATTGTCCACGAACCCTCGATATTGATCTGTTGTTATTTGGTGATTTAGTTTGTGATAAGCATGAACTTCCCAGAGTTGATATTATTAAATATGCTTTTGTATTAAAGCCGCTTTGCGATCTCGTTCCTGATTTGATTCATCCTGTTGAAAATAAAACCATAAAAGAACTATGGAATAATTTTGATGCAGCTAATCAAGAAGTAAAACAAATACCCCAAGTATTTAATCCATGATAAATATCATTTGTTTTGGGGACTCCATTACGGAAGGTGCTGAGTTCCCGGTTAACGTTCGCTGGACAACATTGTTACAAAAGAAACTCGATATATCCAAGCCTGATGTTTTTGCAGTACATAATCGTGGTATCGGTGGTAATACAAGCGCACAAGGTTTTGATCGATTTGCTTCGGATGTATTACCTTTATTGCCAAGTGTATTAATCATTCAGTTTGGTTTTAACGATGCTAACGTTAAGGACTTTTCAATAGTTCCTCGCGTAGGTTTAGCCGAGTTCAAGAAGAACTTGAAAGAATTCCATCGAATAGCTAGAGACAATAATAGTCTCCCTGTATTTATATTAAATCACAGCATTGGTGAAGTTGATGGTAAGCAGGGCAATGGCAAAACCTATAATGAGAATATCGCCCCGTATAACAATGAGATTCGTAAGATTGCAAATGAATTAAAAACAGATTTAATTGATATACCGTTGCAAATGTCAATACGGGATATTGACATCAATAATTTTGTATCAGCCGACCAAATTCATTTATCAATAGAAGCGAATCACGATTACGCTGACATCATTTATACTTCATTGAAGCAAATTGAACTATAAATACGTATCATAAGATGGAAATTTTTCCCAAGACTGTAATAATGGGATCTATAATTATTGGAGTCCTGATAAAAATGAATTTCAACATCGTTTCTAAAGTATTCCTGATCGTATTAATAAGTTCATTATCTGCGTGTAATTCCTATCAGCTTAAGAAGAAAGGGAACAGTTTGGAATCCACTCTTACCAGTTATGGTGTCGCTTTACGATGGGCTGAGCACCAAACTCTGTATGGTTACTATGTTTCACCAAATGGAACTCAACCACCCGCTGATCTAGCAGGACTTCAGGAAGTTAGTGTCACTGGATTGGAGGTGATAGAAAAAACCATCAACGAAGAACATACAGAAGCAAATGTAAAAGCAATTGTAAGCTACTATTTAAAGACGCAAGGTAATATTAAAAAGCTAAAACTCGATCAAAATTGGTGGTACAACGAACCTAACAAACAGTGGTATATTGATGGTGAGTTCCCCAAATTTGAGTAAGACATTACGAATATAACGTTCTACCACCATCAACATTAAGTACTTGGCCGGTTATGTAGTCTGCATCCTTAACTAAAAACAGCACCGCATTAGTTATATCTTTCATGTTCCCCGTTCTTTTCATGGCAGTGTGATTCAGGATCGTCTGCTTTGTTTCATCATCCATTTCTCCCGGCCAGGTTATAGCTCCCGGCGATATCGCATTGACACGAATAGCAGGAGCCAGTTCTTTAGCCAGAGATTGAGTTAGCATGATAAGCCCTGTTTTTGAAATACTATAAATGGAATGATCTGTTAATGGTCGGTTTGCATGAATATCGGCAATATTAATAATGCAGCCTTTATTATTATGCAGTGATTCTGTCGCAAGTTTAGAAAGAAACAGAGGCGCTTTCAGGTTAATGTTAATTATTTCATTCCATTGTTCATCATTTAAAATGTCAACAGGTGTCGGGAAGAAGGCTGATGCATTGTTGATTAATACATCTATGCCGTCTTTAAATTCCAGAGCAGCATCAATTAGAGTCGCATAACATTCTTTATGTTCAAGATTTGCTTGTACAGAAATAGCGGAGTCAGGCCTGTCTACGTTTAATTTACGAACCAGTTCAGATGCTTCTTCTGTAGAAGTATTATAGTGGACAATAATATTCATCCCGGCTTTGTGCAGGTGTTCTGCTATCGCAGCCCCAATACGTTTTGCTGCACCGGTTATTAACGCCGTTTTATTAATCACAATATTCATTCCAGCTAAATGTTGTATTGAATGATTCGTAAAACAGAATAACATGGGAGCGTTATGACACAATCGAAACCATTAAATATTGACTCAGCATTACCTGTTCCGGATCAAGATGCACTATTGCAAAGTGAAGAACTGATAGCACGCATTAAAGACCTAATAAAGAAACAGGGTGGGATGATTGGTTTTGACCAATATATGTCGACTGTTTTATATGAACCGGGACTGGGTTATTACAGTGCAGGTAGTCGTAAATTCGGTGCCGAAGGCGATTTTGTTACAGCTCCGGAAATTTCGCCTCTTTTTTCACAATGTTTGGCTTATCAGTGCGGTCAGGTTCTAGATGAACTTGGTTCAGGCTCTATTCTGGAGCTGGGTGCAGGTACAGGAGTAATGGCTAGTGATTTATTGCTCGAATTGGAAAAAATTGGTTTATTGCCCGAGTCCTATTTCATACTTGAAGTTAGTGCTGATCTAAAACAACGGCAACAGGAATTATTAGGCCAAACTATTCCTCATCTGATGGAACGAGTTTTTTGGTTAAATTCCTTACCTGAAAAACCTTTTGCTGGTTTAATATTGGCGAATGAAATACTCGATGCTTTGGCAGTAAAACGTTTTAAAAAAACATCAGAGTCATTTAAGGAAATGAAAGTAGATTTTGTTAATGATGAGTTTACCTGGGTTGAGGATGATGCAGATACAGAATTAGAAAAAAAATTAATGCAACTTGAAAATAAATTATCAGAATCTTTTCCTGAAAATTATATCTCTGAAATAAATACGGATCTTGCAAAGTGGATAAGAGGATTAGAAAAGATATTGCAACGTGGTGTCATGCTATTTATTGATTATGGTTATTCAACTTCAGACTATTATCATCCAGATAGAAGTGATGGAAGTTTATTATGCCATTATCGACATCGAGTCCATGCTGATCCATTTTTTTATCCTGGTCTGCAAGATATTACGGCATCAGTAAATTTTACTGCCGTTGCTGAATGTGCCGATGCCATAGGTTTACATATTAACGGTTATACAAATCAGGCTTATTTTCTTTTTGGCTGTGGTCTTGAAAATTTTCTTGCCGATATGGAGTCGCTAGATATCAAATCACAAACGGAAATAGCACAACAAATACGAAAATTAACCATGCCAGAAGAGATGGGTGAACGTTTTAAAGTTATAGCATTGACAAAAGATTATGATCAGACTTTGATTGGATTTTCAATAATGGATCAACGGGCCAGATTATAAATGACGGTCATTAAACAGGTATCAATTTTATGTGTCCTCTTGATACAGTGCGCTTGTAACAATGAAATTGTTAGAGAGAATAAGCCGGTAGAGGAGGGAACAGGCGTTTCTCAAATTGTAAAATCGGATATCGACAATGTACTGGATGTACACATTCAAGAGTCACAAAAATTATTACGCGAATTGATGACCAAACTCTATAAGCGTAATCCTCGTGAACTGAAAAAGTCAGAACTTAAATTAGCGGAAGAACATCTCGTTAGATTGTTTGATCTTGAGCACACATGGGACTTTCCAGAACTGGAAGGAAAATATGATGTGGATTTAATCAACTTAACATTTAATAAAGATTACCAGGGCGACCGTGTCTTTTCTTTCATTGCTGGTCTCATGTCAATGATCATGAAGTCCTATAATTATAAATCTGAATTTTATATGTTTGATACAGTTGAGCCACAAAAGTTATATAACTGTGCCCGAAATATAGAAATAGCAGTTTGGAAACTAAGTAATAATAAGGGTGCAAACGGCGAACTGTTTTTGTATAGCAATTCACTGCCTGGTGAAGAAGTGACTAACATAAGTTATGAGCGATTATTTGGTAAGCTTATTGGTACACAAGATAATATTACGGCAATTATGGCAGGGAAAAATAATCGAACGGTGAAGACGGTGATTCAGAAGATGGCGACAGCAGTCTTTCTCCCTATATAGATATATTAAATTATCAGGAATAAATATTGGATTTAATACAACTTATCATTCTTTCGCTGATACAAGGCATCACTGAATTTCTGCCGATTTCGAGTTCAGCACATTTGATTTTGTTGCCTTTATTAACAGAATGGCAGGATCAAGGTTTGGCTATCGACGTTGCTGCGCATTTAGGTAGTTTGTTTGCTGTTGTATTTTATTTTAGAAAAGACATCTCACGTATTTTGTTTGCGGGTGTAAATTCAATTATTAATAAAGAGATTAGTAAGCCCGATAGCAAATTATTCTGGTGTCTGGTTATTGCCAGTATTCCCGTTCTAGCATCTGGTTTTCTATTGCGAGATATCGTCTCGACATACTTACGTGATCCGTTAATCATAGCAGCAGCATCTATTGGTTTTGGTTTGTTACTCTGGTATGCGGATGCAACCGGAAAACGAATCAGGCAAGTAAATTCAATTAATATGCGCGATGCAATAATGATTGGCTTGGCACAAGCTTTGGCATTAGTCCCTGGCACGTCGCGTTCAGGAATAACGATGACGGTTGCATTAATGTTAGGACTAGACAGAAAGAGTGCTGCACGATTTTCATTTCTGATGGCTGTTCCAGTCATATTGGCTGCAGCAGGCTATGAATCATTGAAACTGGTGCAAATGGATGCTGCCGTAGATATAAATAATTTTTTTATTACGGCATTGCTTTCAGCAATAAGCGCATTTGTTTCTATCCATTTCTTTTTAAAATTTCTGGATAAAATTGGCATGTTGCCATTTGTAATTTACCGAGTGGTATTGGGTGTAATCTTGATTTTAATATTTATTTAATCAGAGATTTCCCTGGTTCTGATGAGATTTTATTTTCGCTCGAGCATGGGACTTACGCCAGCCATAGTCGTTCTGGATCTTTTTAAGATGACTGTTGCGCCAGCTGTTTAATATTTTCAACGCGTTGTTTTTTGATTTCTTCGCCCAATGCTTTTCCTTCAATACCTTTTTCTTGTAGCGATTTGGTGTCAACTTCATTAGCGGCTTTCAGCGCATTCATAAAGTATTTTGCTTGAGGATAATCTCTATCTTCAAAACCGGCTCGTCCTCGTGCATCGGCTTCACAAGCGATAAGGAATTGTTCAAAACGTTCCGGTCTTCTAAAGGCATCAAGTTGTTCCAGTTTTTTTAATATCGTTTCAGGTTTCATTTCCCGAATGCGATGACAATCAAGATGAAATTTTGAAACACTACTGGCAAGTTCGTGATACTTATTTGGGATACGGTAACGTTTACATAGTTTATTGATGATTTTTACGCCGCGAGCTTCATGACCACGGTGATGGGGTAATTCCTTTTCAGGTGAGGTTGCTTTACCCAGGTCATGAACCAATACAGCAAAACGTATCATTGGATCATCTGACAGACGCACAGACTGGTTTAGACTCATAATAGTGTGTAGCCCGGTATCAATTTCAGGATGATATTCCTTTGGTTGTGGTACACCAAACAGCGCATCAATCTCAGGAAATAGTTTTTCCAGTGCATTACATGAACGCAATACCAATATAAAACGCGCCGGGTATTTTCCCAACAATGCTTTTTCCGTTTCAGTCCAGACACGTTCGGGAACCAAAGCATCGAGTTCATCTGATTCAGAAATTTCTTTTAACAGACGTGTCGTTTCTGGAGCAATTTTAAAACCAAGACTTGCTGCAAAACGTGCAATACGTAGAACTCGTAATGGGTCTTCGATAAATGCGGCTGAAACATGACGTAGTATTCCCTGTTTTAAATCTGCTTCGCCACCATAAGGATCGATAAGTTTGCCATCTTCATCTTCGGCAATGGCATTAATGGATAAATCCCGACGTTGCAGATCATCTTCAAGAGTGACATCAGGTGAAGTATGGAAAGTAAAACCTTTATAACCTTTACCTGATTTGCGTTCGGTGCGTGCGAGTGCGTATTCTTCTTTTGTTTCAGGATGAAGAAAAACGGGGAAGTCCTTGCCTACTGCTTTGAAGCCTTTATCCAGCATCTCTTCCGGTGTTGCGCCGACGACTACCCAATCCCGATCCTTAACCGGAATACCGAGTAGTTTGTCACGAACAGCACCACCAACCAGATATGTTTGCATGTGATTTATCTTATAAAGAAAAACAGAAGCATGATGCCCGTGTTAGAAATGAACAACAAATTTATTTATCAATTAATATGCCGGTTATCCGAAATTTTAATTGCGGTACAGCTTAGATTGGCAACCTTCTGCTTTTTTTTGGATGTGACAAGTGCCATGCGTTCTTTTATAGGTTTAATTTCACCGCCTAAGCGCCAATCATAAATATTGGCAAAATAAAGTACGCGGCGTACATATTTGCGGGTTTCATTAAAAGGGATTTGTTCTATCCATACATCGGGTTCTTCGCAACCTTGTTTGGGCAACCATTTTAAAACACGATGTGGCCCGGCATTATAAGCTGCCGTTGCTAAAACCATATTGCCATTAAATTTACCCAGCATTTGTTTCATGTAGGCTGTGCCTATCGGGATGTTAGTTTTTGCTTGCGTGAGTTTGCTGGTCCTGAATCCTTTTAAGCCAATACGCTTTGCTGTCATTGCGCCAGTTTTTGGCATAACTTGCATTAAACCTAATGCGCCTGCAGGGGATTTTACATCTTCAATAAAAGCGCTTTCCGCACGAGCTAAGCCATATATCCAGCTTCTATCAATATTTCGTTTTTTTGCATACTTATCAAACAGATCATCAAAAAGAATAGGAAAGCGTAATTCCAGGTTATCGTAGGCTTTAGCGCGAGCCATAGTAAAGATGGCTCTGTCATGCCAGCCCCATTGAGCAACCAATGCAGCTGCCATTTGCATTTGATACGTGGTCATTCTACTCAGGGCATGATACCACTCGCGTCTTGCTGAATAGCCTGAACCAAGTTTAAAAAATTCATAGGCTCGTTTAATTGCCGGAGATGATTCGATACGAGCAAACTCTTCCTTATTTTCTGGCAAGGGGTAATGATTCATGTGATAAGGAACGTTAACTTTATCAGCAGCAAGAAACCCGTAGTAATCACGTTCCTTTGCTAACTCAGCGAATATCTCATTTGCTTTATCTACTTCTCCTGTTTCTTCCAAAGCACGTGCATGCCAATAGCGCCAGCGAAGATCAATATCAATGATGGGCGCCTGTCCGCTAGTCCATTTTTTTAATAGAGGCCAATCCTGATTTGCCAGTGCAGTGCGTAGGCGGTAATGGAATACCTGATCATCAACATGGTAATTATCGATCTGGTCAAGAAGTTGTGAGGCCAGTTTACTTTTGCTTTTAGCAGCGCGTACAGCAAGTGTACGATCAACTTCTGCAATTTCACCTGGAGTAAATGAATAACTATCTTTTAAAGCATCGAGTCGTTTAACTGCTTTAGCGATATCCTGTCTAGCCAGGCGTAAAATTCCATGCACCAGAATTTCTCTAGTAATTGCTGTGTCTTCAAATTTTGGTTTGTTTGTATATTTATAAGGATTGTGATGAATCTGTACCCATTTTTTTGCAAGCGTTTTGTACTCTGGATCAAGACGATTAGATAAATAATTAACCAGGCTAAGCTTATTGTTTTGCATGGATAAACGAATGCGTTCCCAGACTAAATCATTTGTCATTAGATCACTTTTGTATAAAAGTGCGAATGCCGGGTCACATTGTGGCGGTAATGATTTTCCTGTTAGCCAGATTGAACGTGTGTCCTCAAGAAAAAAAACTTCATTATTCGTTTTTATTCGGGCCTGCAATTGGTGACACTGCATTGTGATATTGGATTGCGGAATATAATTATCAAGAAAGGTTTGCCAATGACCGCGCTTTATTAAAAGCTTCAACCAGGAAGAGCGTAAATAGTTTGCTACAGGTAAATCGCTATATCGTTTCAGGAAATCGATCACTTCTGCATCATCTATTTTCCAAAGACGTTTCAGAATATAGTTGTAGCGTAGATAAGGGTAGAGCGGATAATCTTTCAACGTATTGGCAATTTTACCAAAGGTTTTATATTGCTTTGTGTCCAATGCTTTTTTTGCTGCGAGATAATCCTTGCGTTGTGATTCAATAGAATTCGCAAAAACAGGTGTTGTGGCCAATGTTGCAGCTAATGCAGAAATAAATAATAAAAACAGAAATAGAGTACGTTGCTGCTTGTCTATCATTTTGGAAAATGCGTTGGATTTTTCAGAGTCAACTGCTAATTGCATGAATCAAATTAATTGAAAAAGTTTAGGGATTGTCCTTATTTGTCCCATCTTCCGCAACATTTATTTCTCAAAAGGGCGATAACGTAGACAAGCAGTAAATCATTTGCGGTATAACATGCCGTTCCTAATGAGTGATTCAAGGTATAACATGCCGTGCCTTTTGAGAGAATCACGGTAATATGTGCCATGCTTTCTGAAATATCACTGCAAATCATTGCAATTTATGCGCTGACGGGTATTTTTGCCGGATTAATAGGCGGAATGCTGGGCTTAGGCGGTGGCGTTATTATTGTGCCAGTGTTGTATTTTTTATTTATTCAGCAAGGGTTTTCTCCATCGATACTCATGCATTTGGCCGTTACCACATCATTAGCAACGATTATTATTACATCTCTATCTGCAACTTATACACATTATCGAAAAGGTGCTGTTTTATGGCCTGTCGTTAATCTTTTAGCGCCGGGAATTTTATTGGGAGCAGGACTTGGTGCAGTTCTGGCAGATTCTCTTTCCAGTAATGTTCTACAAATTGTGTTTGGGGTGTTTGAAATATTGGTTGCGATTCAAATAGGTTTTGAGCTAAAACCTAAAGCGAAAACTAAATTACCAGGAACGCCTGGTTTGCTTGGTTCCGGTGTTGGCATTGGTTTATTTTCAACGATATTGGGTATTGGCGGCGGCAGCCTGACAGTGCCATTTTTATTGTGGTGTAATGTGAATATACGAAATGCGGTTGCCGTTTCTTCTGCATGTGGTTTTCCTATTGCGATTGCAGGGACCACGGCATTGATAATTGCCGGTTGGAATAATTCAGATGTTCCTGCAACTTCAATAAGTTATTTATATTGGCCAGCAGCGTTAATTATTATTGCTATGACTGTTTTCTCTGCACCACTAGGTGCGCGATTGGCACACTATCTTTCGGTGTCGACGCTGAAACGTATTTTTGCCGTGTTACTTATGATTGTTGGAGTACGTATGCTGATTCAAGTCTGAATAATTTATTTATGACAATAATTCAAGAAACATTAAGTTTTAAAACTACGCCTCGCAAAGCGCATGAGATTACAAAAGAAGTGCAAGGTCTTGTTCTTGGCAGTGGAATTGAAAGAGGACTGTGTCATTTGTTTATTCAACATACCAGTGCCTCATTAATGCTCTGTGAAAATGCTGATCCAGATGTGCGAATTGATCTGGAAACATTCATGCAAAGTATCGCACCTGATGGTGACCCCATGTTTTGTCATTCAACAGAAGGCGCAGATGATATGCCAGCACATATTCGAACGTTGATAACTAATGTCAGTTTAACTATTCCGGTTTCTTCATCATTTTGTCAACTTGGAACATGGCAGGGAATTTATTTATGGGAACATAGAACCCATTCGCATAGTCGTAAGGTTATTGTAACGTTACATGGAGAATAAATAATAATGGCTAAGGCAATGTGGAATAACGTGGTAATAGCAGAAAGTGATACTTTTGAAACAGTAGAAGGTAATATTTATTTCCCACCTGAATCAATTAACCGAGAATTTTTCAAAGAAAGTAATACACAATCAACTTGTTTTTGGAAAGGTAAGGCCAGTTATTACCATATAGAAGTGGATGGTGAAACTAATCAGGATGCAGCCTGGTATTATCCTAAACCGAAATCAAGAGCAGAAAACATCAAAGATTATGTGGCGTTTTGGAAAGGCGTTAAAGTTATAGAATAGAGATTATTAATCTAATATTGAATGAATCGTTTTTTGTAAATCTGGCAAGTTCTTTTTTATAAACCAAGGGTTCTTTTTTAGCCAGATATTATTTCTGGGAGAAGGATGCGGTAATACAAAATAATAAGGCAAGTAATCCTGATAATGTTTTACTGTTTCGGTTAATGTTTTCTTTTTCGTGTCTTTTAAAAAGTAATTTTGCGAATACTGCCCAATCAATAGAACAAGTTCTTGATTTTTTATTGTCTTTAGGGTTTTTTGCATCCAGAGCTCAGCGCATTCAGGTCGTGGTGGTAGATCTCCTTTACCGTTATTGCCGGGATAACAAAACCCCATAGGAACAATGGCAAAGTTAGTCGGGTCATAAAATTCATCAACGCTTACACCTAACCATTCTCTCAATCTTTCTCCACTAGCATCATTCCAGGGGATGCCACTTTTTTGTACTTTAATGCCAGGTGCTTGACCAATAATGACAATACGTGATTGTGTTAAAAAATTAAGTACAGGTTTAGGAGGATAAGGTAGGAAATCTCTACATACTGTACATTTTCGAATTTCGTTTAATAGATTATTTGGCATAATGCTTTGGGTAAATATAAAGGACCTGTTTATGCAACAGGCCCTTATCTTATTACAACTCAGAAGGCGCTTTGTCTCGAATCTGTGACCATTTTGCATCTGCAGTTTTTATACGTCCAGGTACGTCTTTTAACCAATCGACCTGAATACCAGCATCAAGATTCAGATACAATCTTCCATCCACGATTCTCCATACTTCAGGATCACCAACAAACTTTTTACCAACTGATGCACCAAAAGCACAGTAACCACCGTAAGCAGGAACATATTTTCCCGGATTGGCTTCGAATGATTTCTGGTTCTCAGCATTAGCAAACAAATAAGTTACGCCATCGTGAACAGCAAGATAATTACCATTGCCTCTAAGTGGTTTCTTGGCATTGTGATAAGAAACAAGGTCATAACCGCTAATTCCTGTAACGCTGTGTGTATAACTAGCTGCAGATGCAGAAAGTGATACAAATGAAAGACCCGTTATTAGTAATAATGCAAATAAAGCTTTAATGCGTTTCATGATTCTATTCTCCTTAAATTATTAATGTTTTAAAATAAAGGAGACAGATCTGTCTCCAATAAGTAAATAGTAGACTGATTAGTCTCTTTTGTCAAATTTAATTATATTGCTTTTAAAATCTATTAAATATTTGTTTTTATTAAATAATATATTATATTTAATTAATATATTTAATATTATTTCTATATTATAGCTAGAATAAAGAGACAAATTGGTATATCCTGCAAGATAATGTCATCTAAACGAGAAAAATTGATCGAAAGCGCACTTGAGCTCTTCGCTAAAGATGGTTTCCATGCAACTGGAATTGACGCAATCCTGGCTCACTCAGGTATAGCAAAAAAAACACTTTATAATCATTTCCGGTCAAAAGATGAGCTTATTCTTGCTGTCCTGAGACAGTATGATGGTCAGTTCCGCAATCATTTTATGAAAGATGTAGAAGCAATGGCGCACACTCCAGAGGAAAGGTTACTTGCTATTTTTGATGTCGCTAAAATGTGGTTTTCACAAAATAATTTCTACGGTTGTATGTTTATTAATGCCATTAGTGAATATTCAGAAGAAGGCACCGCTATCCGCGGAATGTGCAAAGAGTTTAAACGACTCATGCGTAGTTATATGAAAAGTCTTACGGATCAGATGGGGTTTAAAGATCCCGATAGTCTGGCAAGTGAGTTTGCTTTGTTATTCGAAGGTTCAATTGTAACTGCACAAGTTTCTGAACAAAGTGAGGAAGCTGCTAATACAGCGAAGCGAATAGCAAAAATCCTGATAGATAACGCGATTCAAGCCAGACAGGCTTAATACTGCTACTGTTTAGCACCTAATTTAGTTGCTCTTTCTATTTAGTCTCCCAGCCCTGACAATGTGTCTGAATAATAGTACTTAGAGCATCAATGTGTTCATCAGAGTCATTAAGCGCAGGGATATAGGAAAATGTTTCACCACCTGCTTCAATGAAAAAGTTTCTATTTTGTATATTGATTTCTTCCAGTGTTTCCAGACAATCAGCAGAAAAACCAGGACAAACAACATTGACGCTTTTTATTCCCTCTGTTGCCAATGACTTTAAAGTTTTATCGGTATAGGGCTTTAACCATTCCCTTGGACCAAAACGAGATTGGAAGGTGATGAGCCACTCTTCTTTATTCAGGTTTAATTTTTTAGCAACAAGCCTGGCTGTTTCATGGCATTCATCAAAATAAGGGTCGCCAGCATCAGCATAATCTTTAGGTAAGCCATGAAAAGAAAATAATAATTTTTCAGCTTTTGAATTGTTTTGCCAGTGTTGCTCAACGCTGTTCGTTATAGCTGTAATGTAACCATCGTCATCATGATAATGGTTGATCATTCTCATTTCTGGCAACCAACGCCATTGTTTAAGTTGATCGGCGACAGCGTCAAAAGTGGATGCCGTTGTTGTCGCAGAATATTGAGGATAGAGTGGGAATATCAACAAACGCCTGACATTAGCTGCGAGTAATTTTTCAAGACCGGATTCAATTGAAGGATTGCCATAACGCATAGCCAGTTCAATTTTTACATTTCCAGAGAATTGTTCGTCTAATAATGTTTGAATCCCTTTAGATTGTTTTTTAGAAATACTGAGTAAAGGGGAACCTTCGTCAGTCCACACTTTTTTATAGAGTTTAGCTGAACGCTTTGGGCGAGTTCTTAAAATTAACCCGTGCAGCGCAAACCACCATAATAATTTGGGAACTTCTATTACACGAGGATCAGAAAGAAATTCTGCAAGGTATGTACGTAATGCCGCAGGCGTCGGCGCATCCGGCGTTCCCAGATTGGTGATCAGGATACCTGTAGAGGATGGACTGTCATGCTTATATTCTGGATTGCCTTTATACTTCGCCATGAATTACTTTATATAGGAGCTGAGCGTGTTTGTAAAAAGTATTAATGATTGTTTCGAATTTACTGCTAATGATGGGTGCCAGATTAAAGAATGGCTACATCCGAAAAATGATCCGATTGAATTGCCATACTCTGTCGCTATGGCTACTGTTGATGTTGGTCAACAAAGCTACAAGCACAAGCTGGAACAGACAGAAATTTATCTGATTACTTCGGGTCAGGGTTGTATGCACGTTGATGATGAAGAGAAAAATGTGAAAGCAGGCGATGCCATTTATATAGAAGCAACATCTATTCAATGGATAGAGAACAATGCACAAGAACCTTTATGTTTTATCGCAATAGTGAATCCCCCTTGGAGTGATTCAGGTGATACACGTATTGATTAACAAGAGATTTTGAATCAGGAATATTTTGAAGACTGTTTCTTACGTAATAATGTTCGGTATTCGTTATGGATCTTTTTACAACGTTCGCCTAAATCTGATTTCTCTTCGATATTATCGACGTAGAACCGAATCAATGAACGAATAGGACCTTCAATATGTGAAGACTCTGCCGTGCCTTCAGTGAGCCTGGTTATTTTTTTTAAATATCGAATCAGGAACCACTCTGTTGTGTAAGATTCAATTTCAACTTTCTCAATTTCTTTAATGTGCCCCAAAACATACACCCGGAAATCACCAAAGTATATTTTTCTCATACGCCTATATCATTCCAGACTATTCTCAAGCGCTGCGATTCGTTCTTCTAATGGAGGGTGGCTCATGAATAAACGTTTGAAACCACTTGGGCTTCCACCAGAGATACCAAATGCTGCCATCTCATCTGGCAACGGTTCTGGATTGCTACCTTGTTGTAATCGACGTAAGGCAGCAATCATCTTTTCACGGCCGGCTAGATAAGCACCACCCGAATCAGCTTTAAATTCTCGTCGACGGGAGAACCACATTACTATTGTGCTAGCCAATACGGACAAGATCATTTGCACGAAAATAATGCCAATCCAATAACCTGGCCCATGCCCTCGTTGTATTTTGAAAACGACACGATCGAGTAAGTGACCAATAATGCGTGAAAAGAAAATAACAAAGGTATTAACAACACCTTGTATCAACGTTAGCGTTACCATATCGCCATTAGCAACATGACTAACCTCATGTCCCAATACTGCTTCGACTTCGCCTTGAGTCATGTTTGCCAAGAGACCAGTACTAACAGCGACTAAAGCCGAATTTTTACTCATACCTGTTGCAAAGGCATTAGGTTGAGGAGAATTAAATATACCAACTTCAGGCATACCAATCCCAGCTTCTCTTGCTTGCATTTCGACCGTTGATAGTAGCCATTCTTCTTGTTGGGTCTTTGGTATCTCAATTAATTGAACACCCATCGACCTTTTTGCCATCCACTTGGAAAGAGCAAGAGAAATCAATGAGCCGCCCATACCAAAAGCACCAGACATGATGATTAAGGCAGTTAAGTTTAAACCACCGCCTTGTTGTTCCAGCATCATATCGACGCCGAGTAAGCTCATGCTAATGCTCAAGACGAGCATGATTGCGATGTTGGTTCCTAAGAAAAGCAATATTCGTAACATGTGTGAACTCCTGTGAAAAACATAAACTACGTAAAACTCTTATCTAGATTGTAGCTAATAAACTAAATTCAAGATGTTAAATTTTTCGGCTCTTCAGCAGAATCTGTGGGTAGATATTATGAAATAATACCCCGTCATTCCGGGCTTGACCCGGAATCCAGTGGATAACATCTTTAGGTAAAGTTTTAAATAGTTAAAACATCCTCTAAAATTCAATACGTTATTATCAACATAATGTGGACGTACTGCTTGTTTAACTGGATTCCGGGTCAAGCCCGGAATGACGGAACTTTTTAATTGTGCGTTAAATACGAGTACAGAAATAAAACAGCCCATTTAATACCTAACTTATTCTATTTGTTTAAGTTTTCAAAAAATACTTTTCTTGTTAACCCACAGATTCTGCTGAAGACCCAATTTTTCTTAATACGGTCATTGGTGGTGTGAATAAGGCTTTTCGTGTGCCATATAGTCCTGTTGACACTATGATTAGGCAACATGTAGCAGGTGCGATAATCCAGATTAATGGATTGATTACGATATCGATTTTAAAGACATACTCCGCTAACATTACCTCAATAATAGAAGCTGCAATGGCTGAAAGTATTCCAGTTATTAAAGCCAGAAAAAGAAATTCAGCAATTAATCCGGATAAAATCTGTTTACGGCTCGCACCTAATGCGCTCATTAATGCAGCTTCATTTGTTCGTTCATCATGTGTGCTCTGAATTGCCGCAAATAAAACAGTAAGCCCGGCAAATAATGTAAAAATAAAAACAAATTCAACAGCGCGTATAATTTGCTGCATAATTGTTTTCACTTGCGTCAGAATAGCATCCATATCAAGTATAGTAATACTTGGGAAACGCTTAACCAGTTCAACAAGTAAAGGTCGTTTTGATGGTGGGATATAAAAGCTGGTAATGTAAGTACTTGGCTGTGATTGAAGTGCTTCCGGATTAGAAACAACAAAAAAATTTACATTGAACGAATCCCACTCAAGCCAACGAAGACTTGTTACCTTTCCTTCTATCTTTTGACCAGCTACAGTATAAGTCAAGATATCATCCATTTTTATGCCTAACTTTTTTGCGATACCTTCTTCTACAGAAAAGTAATTTTCGTCTTCAATTTTATCTGGCCACCATGAACCTGATGTCAATCGATTATCTGCTTGCATGGTTTTGGTATAAGAAAGATTGAATTCGCGTGTTGCTAATCGTTTCGTGCGTGGTTCTCTATAGTCTTCAGCGCTAACAGGTTCATTATTAATTTTTATCAATCGACCTCTTATCATTGGGTGAAGTGAAATATCTTCATTTAACGAAGTGGACAGTAATGATTTAAGTTTATCAACTTGATTGGGCTGAATGTTGATTATGAAATAATTAGGCGCGTTTTCAGGTAAACGATCTTTCCAGTTTTCGAGTAAATCAGTACGTATCAGGGTCAGTAATAACATCACGGTAATACCAATGCCAATACCAATAATCTGTACCGTACTTTGACTTTCTCGACGAGTGACGTTAGCTAAACCATAACGGGCGGCCATTTTTAATTTAGGTTGTAAGCGTTTGAGTAAGCGCAACATAAACTTTGCCGAGACAGCCAAAACAAATGCAGTAATAAACAATCCTGATAAAGCGTGAAACGTTATTTTAATACTGCCTGATTGCCATGGACTTAAAAATATTAACGCAAATATTGCGATTAGATAGATAACATAACTATTGATCGGAGTCGGGTTTAAATCGCGTCGTAAAACACGTAATGGCGATATACGTCTTAAACTCATTAACTGTGGTAAAGCAAAAGCCATTACTGTAATTAAACCGGCGAACATTCCTGAAAACAGAGGTAATAATGAAGGTTTCGGCAACGCCACCTGTGTCATTCCCATCATTAATTTGTTCAGACCTTCTTGAGCAAGATAGCCAATACAGCAACCAAGAAAACTACATAACAGTGTAAGTATGAGTAATTGAAATATATAAATTTGAGAGATTTCTTTTTGTCGTAAACCAAGGCAACGCATAATGGCACATACATCATAATGTCTAGTCGCATAGCGTTGTGCTGACATGGCGATGGCCAGTCCTGCTAAAGCAATACTAACTAATGTAGCTAAGCCTAAAAATTGCTCTGCTCGATCAAGTGCTGATTTAATTTCAGGGCGCGCATCTCTAATTCCCTGCACACGAAGGTTACTGTTTTTATTTTCATAAAGTTCATTAATAGTTTCACGAAAATAATTAATTTTTTCGTTATTACCTCCGAGTAATAACCTATACTGAACTCGGCTGCCTGGTAATATTAATCCTGTCGCACCTAGATCAGTTCGGTTCATTAATAAACGCGGAGCAACATTAAATAAATCGCCACCACGATCAGGTTCATAAGTGAGTCTTTTTGAAACAAGTAGTTCGCTAGAGCCAAGATTGAGTGTTTCCCCAATATTGACTTGTAGTTGTTGCATTAAACGACTGTCTATCCAGACATTGCCTGAAGCGGGAATGGTATTCGTTATTTCTTCTTTGCCAAATAAGCTGCTACTTATTTTTAAACGACCACGAATAGGATAATTTGAATCGACGGCTTTTACTTCAGCAAGCTCTAATTTATCATTTTTAACAACTACGCTACGAAAACTTTCATTTAGAGAATAAGTTAAATTTAAATCGGAAGCATGCTTAACAATATCATCTTCAATTTTAGACGAAGAAATTAATAAAAGATCGGCTGCAAGTAATTCTGTTGCTTGTTGTTCTGTTGCACGATGTACACGATCTGTGAAAAAGCTGACTGAAGTTAAGCAGGCAACTGCGATAATAATAGAAATGCCGATTAGTCTTAACTCACCGGAATGCCAGTCTCGTTTTAATGAAGTCAGTGCAAACTTAAACGTATTCATTTAAGGCACCTCAAAAATGCACTTTTTCCGCGATTCAATGTGCCGTTCCCTATAAGTTATTCCAGGTAGCTGCGTCAGCTCCGTGCTCGAATCCTCATGTATGACATATACACTGCGGTTCTGCGCGCGGTGCTTCCTTGCACTCACGAAAAAATCACTATTTTTAGAAGTGCCTTTTATTATCATCAAATAGCTTCTTTTTCAGTGAGTTGCCCGCCAGCAATAATGATTTGTCGATCGCAGTTATCAGCAATTTCATTGTCATGAGTTACCATAATCAATGTCGTTCCATTTTCTTTATTCATTTTGAACAATAGATCGATAATAATTCTCGCTGTTTTTTGATCAAGATTACCTGTTGGTTCATCAGCAAATAGAATTTTTGGATTGCCGGCAAATGCACGTGCGATAGCGACACGTTGTTGTTCGCCACCAGATAACTGATTTGGATAGTGATGAATGCGCTCGGCTAAGCCTACTTCTTCCAGTTTTTGTTGTGCTTGTTTCTTTGCCTGATCATTATCAGCTAACTCAAGTGGTAATGATGTGTTTTCCAGCGCGGTTAGACTGGGTAATAGATGAAACGATTGAAAAACAAAACCAACGGATTTCGCACGAATTTGGGCTCTACCATCCTCGTTTAGTTGCGATAAATCCGTTCCATCAAGAATTACTTTCCCCGCAGAGGGAATATCCAGTCCAGCGAGCAAACCGAGTAAAGTCGATTTACCAGAGCCAGAGACACCAACAACCGCTAAACTTTCGCCTTGTTTAATAGACAAATTAATATTATTAAGGATAGTCAATGTTCCTTCAGGACTAATGACTTGCTTTCCAAGTGCTTCAGCTTGCACAATATTTGTTTGGGTCATAATTTATTATGTATTATCGATTTTTATTGTTCATTATATTGCTGTGTTCTTTTTCTGTCACCGCACAGGCCAAGACCTTACTAATTCTTGGCGATAGTATAAGTGCAGCCTATGGTATTCCAGTAGAGCAGGGTTGGGTATCTTTATTGGAGCAGCGACTACTTAAGCAAGGCTATGCCTATGACGTAGTGAATGCCAGTATTAGTGGCGAAACAACTCTGGGTGCGAAAATGCGTCTGAATGATTTATTGGAAAAATATCAACCTGAACTTGTTGTTATTGAATTAGGGGGAAATGATGGTTTGCGTGGTTTTACGCTTAATGAAATTGAAAATAATTTTATCGAAATGATTAGCATGATAAAGCAAGCGGGTTGTACTACGTTGCTTGTACCCATGCAGTTACCGCCAAACTATGGTGCAACGTATAATCGACGTTTTGCATCTATCTATGAACGCGTCTCAGAGATAATGGCTGTGGCAAAGTCAAAATTTATTTTACAAAATATTGCTGAGCATTCTGAATTGATGCAGGCAGATGGTATACACCCAGTACAAGTAGCGCAATCAATGATGCTGGATAATATTTGGCAGGACTTACGAAGTTTACTAACGAAAAATTGAAAATTAAATAATGAAATATTGTTGCTATTGCAGTGCTGAATTAATTTATGATATTCCCGATGATGATAATCGTCATCGTTATATTTGTAATAGTTGTGACACTATTCATTATCAAAATCCAAAGATTGTCGCCGGCTGTATCCCCGTTTGGGAAGATCAGATTTTATTATGTAAACGTGCAATAGAACCCCGGTTTGGCTATTGGACGTTACCGGCGGGTTTTATGGAGTTAGGTGAGACTAGTTTGGAAGCCGGAATACGTGAAACTCTGGAAGAAGCTAATGCACGTGTTGATGTTGATGATCTTTTTGCAGTATTTAATCTTCCCTATGTTGGTCAGGTCTATATGATGTTTCGTTCAAGATTGGTGGATCTCGATTTTTCGCCAGGTGTTGAAAGTCTGGAGGTACAGCTGTTTAAGGAAGAAGATATTCCCTGGGATGAGTTGGCATTTACAACGATACGAGCAACATTGAAATTGTATTTCGAAGATAGACGACAAGGTAACTACTCGTTACATACTGGAGATGTTGTAAAAACAGAAAGCGGTTACGATTTTATTCCAACTCTGGTGTGATGGGCAAAGCTTCAGAAAATTTTATACTTCAACCCAAAGACCATTGCTGCATTCGTAATTTTTGCCTTCAGAAGAGATGCGGTTTCCGGAACCGAACTCTTCATCGTTCCAATAACACATGATTTCTGTTTCAGACGCTACCACAGTGGCGTCCTCGTCTACAGGGCCAGTAATTTTTGATGTCTTTTTTGCGGGGTCTGCAGCTTCAACCGATTTTGGGTCTGACATAACTTCCTCCTTTAAATTGCACTATATTAATCCCAGAATAAGAATTCTGCTAGTAAGCATCAAAGAAATATTGTCTTATCGTAGTTGTGCCTTGTTACTAATGGTATTCAGGATGTCATGGCTGGAATCTTTTTCGCAATCGAAGGCAGCACTGTTTTCTGTAATATCCATTGAGTCCTTGTCTGTGCTACATAGGCAGATAAAACCGGCCTGATTAAGTAGTTTGCTGATTTCTCCAATATTTCCTTCAACCTCATTTTGGTTGAGAACAGTGCAAGCATGTCCCATATCGAATAGCAGGCGTTCAAGCTCTCGGGCGACTTGAGTATTATTTTTACCTGTTAACCATGCGGTAAAAGCGTGTTGACCGTAGCGAGCAATACGTTCATTTTTACTCACCGTTTGTAATTCCTCATTCTCCACTGCGCCAACAATCATTCCTGCTGCGACAGTAACATTATTTAAACGATCAATAATGATGAAAGCACCGGTGCCCTTAGATAAATTATATGAGTCAAAAGGAACAGAGGCAGTGAGTGTTACATCGCAGTGACCAATTTCATTCAGGTTAAGCTCTTCAGCATCAGACTCTTCAAGCGTATTTACATCAATCAAGTGGTTTATTTTTGAGATAGAACCATTAACCGTTTTAGTGCCAAGTTTGATGTAGTATTGCTTGCCTATGGTCATGGCTTGTTCGGTCATCCAGACAATTTTGGCGCCGAATTTATTACTGATTTGCGGAAGATCATCGTTGCGCGTGATCATATCTCCTCGACTGACATCAACCTCATCGGTCAGCGTTAAGGTGACGGCCATCGGTGGAAATGCTTCGTCCAATTCACCTTCATTTGTCACAATAGATTGAATAGTGCTGGTTTTACCTGAAGGAAGCACAGTAACCTTGTCACCTTTATGTACTACTCCTGCAGCAATTGTCCCGCAGTAGCCACGAAAGTCCAGATTGGGTCGATTGACGTACTGTACCGGGAAACGCATATTGTTGTAGTTCTGATCAGAGCTAATTTCGACCGTTTCCAGGATTTCCATCAAGGTTTGGTCTTCATACCAGGACATTTGTGTACTTAAGTTAACAACGTTATCACCATTCAGTGCCGAGATAGGAATGAAACGGGTATCACTTTGTTCCAGTTTCGCAGTGAAATCCAGATAGTCGTCTTTTATTTTGTTGTAGACAATTTCATCGTGGTTAACCAAATCCATTTTATTAATGGCAACGATGATGTGTTTGATACCCAATAGTGAAGCAATAATGCTATGGCGTCGGGTTTGTGTTTGTACGCCATAACGCGCATCAATTAGAATGATGGCAAGGTCGCAAGTTGACGCGCCGGTTGCCATGTTACGCGTATATTGTTCATGACCCGGAGTATCCGCAATAATAAACTTGCGATTGGCCGTAGAGAAATAACGATAAGCGACATCAATCGTGATTCCTTGTTCTCGCTCCGCTTGTAATCCATCAACCAGTAAAGCCAAATCAACTTCGTTTCCAGTCGTTCCGGACTTAACACTGTCCGCGGTAATCGCTGCCAATTGATCTTCATAGATCATTTTTGAATCATGTAATAAACGACCGATCAGCGTGCTCTTACCATCATCGACACTGCCACAAGTTAATAAGCGCAATAGTTCCTTCTTTTCATGCTGTTCAAGATAAGCATCAATGTCGGTACTAATAAGTTCGGATTGATGAGACATCTAAAAGTAGCCCTCGCGTTTCTTTTCCTCCATCGAACCAGCTTGATCGTGATCAATAACACGACCCTGACGTTCAGATGTTTTAGTCAATAACATTTCCTGAATAATTTCGGGTAACGTCGTTGCCGATGATTCAACAGCACCCGTTAGCGGATAACAACCTAAAGTACGAAAACGTACCATTTTGTTTTCAGGTTTTTCTCCGGGCTCTAATGGCATACGATCATCATCAACCATAATGTCGACACCATCCCGATTTACTATCGGACGCTCCTTAGCAAAGTAGAGGGGTACAATGGGAATTTTTTCCAGATGGATATATTGCCAAATATCGAGTTCGGTCCAGTTGGATAAAGGGAAAACCCGAATACTTTCTCCCTTATCAACTTTACCATTGTAGATGTTCCATAATTCCGGGCGTTGAGTCTTGGGATCCCATCGGTGATTTTTATCACGGAAAGAATAAACACGTTCTTTTGCTCGTGATTTTTCTTCATCACGACGTGCTCCGCCAAATGCAGCGTCAAATTGATATTTATTTAGTGCTTGTTTCAGTGCATCCGTTTTCATCACATCAGTATGTTTTTTACTGCCATGAGTAAAAGGACCCACACCAGCTTTCACACCTTCCTGATTGGTATAAACAAGGAGATCCAATCCAAGATTTTTCGCCAACTCATCACGGAAGGTAATCATTTCACGGAATTTCCATGTGGTATCCACATGTAAAAGTGGAAATGGGGGTTTACCCGGTGCAAATGCTTTCAATGCTAGTTGCAACATGACTGCAGAATCTTTACCGATAGAATAAAGCATGACCGGTTTTTCGAACTCTGCCGCAACTTCACGAATAATGTGGATACTTTCCGCTTCAAGTTGTTTCAGGTGTGTCAGCTTGTAATCAGTCATTCTTAAAAATACGTTCAATATTTAGGGAAAATAACACGCGAGATATAAGTCTAGAGCATTAAAAAGCGGGGCATTATAGCAGAAGCTTCGCGTGGGGCTAGCAGCTAGGTATGATGTTAGCTATCTTTCAGCAGTTTTAACGTGTTGTAATGAAAAATAAGCTTTAATTCTCTATATATCTAAAATTAACTTTAAACCTTCTGCCAATTCCTGATTTTTTGTAGTATTCAGCTTGCCCGCTTTCTCAATTAAATAAGATTTATCCAGTGTAATAACCTGGGATATATTGATTACAGATTCTTTTTTTAGTCCAATACTTTTATTAATACCCAACTTAATATTTCCTGGTGCTTTGGCTAATGTTAGGTTTGATGAAATAACTGCAGCAAGGATCGTGCTTATATTACTTTTGTTAAAGTCATCTGATTGGATAATGACTACTGGTCGACGATAGCCTGGCTCAGAGCCTCTTGGCTCATCAAGATCTGCCCACCAGACATCTCCTTTTTTGTAATTCATAAGTCACCAATTTTCCTTGTCTATTGACTTCATTTGAGCGCGTTTAAAATCCTTTTCTAATCCCTGATTTTTATCATCCGCATAGACTTCATTAAGCAAGTTAGTCACTTTCTTATTTTTATGTGTTTCAACATAACTGGAAATAGCACGGACATATAACTCACTTCTAGATAGACCAAGTCTTCGAGCCAGGTTTTCGGCTGTTTTGAATACAGGATCAGGTATTGATATAGCAGTTTTCATAGGTAAAAGTATAACTAAAGTTATACTTTGATCAACCTGAGAGATATCAATATTTCAAAAATTATTTAGGTGATTACATGTAATTACTCATAAATCTATACGTGAACTAGCGAAAGAAATTTGTTGATTCTGATGTTGACATGAGTAAATTTTCGACTATATTTAGCACTCACTACATCGGAGTGCTAATAAATTAGTTAGTGCTTATAAATCAACAGGTTAGGAATTAAGGAGGTTAGTTTCAATGAATATCCGACCATTACATGATCGTGTGATTGTGAAACGCGTGGAAGAAGATAAATTGTCACCAGGCGGTATCGTAATCCCTGATTCAGCAACAGAAAAGCCAATCGAAGGTGAAATTATTGCCGTCGGTAACGGTAAATTACTGGATAACGGTGAACTACGTGCACTGGATCTTAAGAAAGGTGACAAAGTGTTATTTGGCAAGTATTCCGGTACTGAAGTCAAAGTCGGTGGTGAAGATCTTCTCGTACTTCGTGAAGACGACATCATGGGCGTCATCGAGTAAATACAAAAATTAAGTCATAGGAGAAATTAATCATGGCTGCAAAAGAAGTTATATTTTCGGACGATGCCCGTACGCGTATGGCGAAAGGTGTTAACGTCCTGGCGAATGCGGTAAAGCAAACGCTCGGCCCTAAGGGTCGCAATGTTATTCTGGACAAGAGCTTTGGTGCTCCAACCGTTACTAAAGATGGTGTCTCAGTAGCAAAAGAAATTGAACTTGAAGACAAGTTCGAAAACATGGGTGCACAGATGGTGAAAGAAGTTGCTTCTAAAACCTCTGATGTAGCAGGTGACGGTACCACTACCGCTACCGTATTAGCTCAAGCTATCGTACGCGAAGGTTTGAAAGCAGTTACCGCTGGTACCAACCCTATGGATATCAAACGTGGTATCGATAAAGGTGTAGCAGCTGCAGTAGAAGAATTGCAAAAGCTGGCTAAACCTTGTGAAGACAGCAAAGCAATTGCACAGGTGGGTACCATTTCTGCAAACTCTGATGAAGCTATCGGTACTATCATTGCAGAAGCAATGGAAAAAGTAGGTAAAGAAGGCGTTATCACTGTAGAAGAAGGTTCAGGTCTTGATAATGAACTGGATGTTGTTGAAGGTATGCAGTTTGATCGCGGTTATCTTTCTCCTTACTTCATTAACGACCAGCAAACCATGGGTGTTGAATTAGAAAGCCCATTCATTCTTTTATTCGATAAGAAGATCTCAAATGTTCGTGATCTACTTCCAATTCTTGAAGGCGTTGCCAAAGCTGGTAAGCCTTTATTGATTATTGCGGAAGACATCGAAGGTGAAGCATTAGCAACTTTAGTTGTTAACAACATGCGCGGTATCGTTAAAGTCGCTGCTGTTAAAGCACCAGGTTTTGGTGATCGTCGTAAAGCAATGTTAGAAGATCTTGCTATTTTAACTTCAGCGACAGTTATTTCTGAAGAAATTGGTTTGAGTCTTGAAAAATCAACACTTGATGACTTAGGTTCGGCTAAGCGAGTTCAAATCAGCAAAGAAAACACTACCATTATTGATGGTTCTGGCAAGACCGCAGACATCGAAGGTCGTGTTACTCAAATTCGTCAGCAAATAGAAGATTCAACTTCTGATTATGATCGTGAAAAACTCCAGGAGCGTGTTGCAAAACTTGCTGGTGGTGTTGCGGTTATTAAAGTGGGTGCTGCTACCGAAATTGAAATGAAAGAAAAGAAAGCACGCGTTGAAGATGCATTGCATTCTACTCGTGCTGCTGTTGAAGAAGGTGTTGTTCCTGGTGGTGGTGTTGTACTTGTGCGTTCCATCTCAGCTGTAGCCAAGGTTAAAGGTGGCAACGATGAGCAACAAATTGGTATTAACATTTTGAAACGTGCTCTTGAAGAACCATTGCGTCAAATCGTAAGCAATGCCGGTGAAGAAGCGTCAGTTATCCTGAATAAGGTTGCAGACGGTAAAGGTAACTTCGGTTACAACGCAGCTAATGGTGAGTTTGGCGATATGATAGAAATGGGTATTCTTGACCCAGCGAAAGTCTCTCGTTCAGCGCTTCAAAACGCTGCTTCTGTAGCCAGTCTGTTGTTAACGACTGAAGTTATGGTTGCAGAATTACCGAAGGAAGAAGCTGCTCCAGCTATGCCTGATATGGGCGGCATGGGCGGCGGCATGGGTGGTATGGGCGGAATGATGTAATTCTCTCTCCAACACCTGTTTAATATGCTCTGTTACATAGCAGGGTTTATTTAAAGTGTTATTAAAACCGACCTGCATTAGTTGTAGGTCGGTTTTTTTATGTAGTTATTAATACTTTTCCTATTTAAAGCAGCGTCTAAGTTAAGTATAAAATACGGCAGGAGTTAAGCGAGAACAGCCGTTCGTTGAGTTATCGAATTAGACTGAGTTCGGTTAGGAGTGGAAGTTAGCGTTCGAAATAAGGTGCGGTGTTTTTTACCGCCAGCTTGATTGACTTGTTATGTGTTTCATTGCTATTATGTGTACACATATTAATTATTATACACATTGGTGGCCCTTATGAGAACAAATATTGAAATTGATGATAGTTTAATGGCAAATGCACTTAAAGCAACGGGTTTAAGCACGAAAAAAGAGGCTGTTGAATTAGGACTTAAAGCATTGATTAATTTAAATAAACAAGCATCCATTCGATCTCTTAGAGGCAAATTAAAATGGGAAGGCAACTTGGATGAAATGAGAGCTAAATAATGATATTAGTTGATTCGAGTGTCTGGATAGATTTTTTTAATGGCACAGAGAATGACGAAACTGATAAATTAAATGAAATATTTGGGCTTGAAGAAGTTGTAATAGGTGACCTTATACTTGCGGAGGTTTTGCAAGGATTCAGAAGTGATAAAGATTATAAAGTAGCTAAGGATGTATTAACGTCGCTGACCATGCATGAAATGCTTGGAAAAGTAATAGCAATAAAGAGTGCTAATAATTTTAGAAAACTTAGAAAAAAAGGAATAACAATAAGAAAAACAGCAGATGTAATTATTGCAACATACTGTATCGAGCATAAAATTCCGTTGCTATTTACCGATAAAGATTTCGTACCATTCGTTGAAAACTTGAAATTACGCTCCGCCTGCTAATACACATAACGGTTCGGCTAAGACGCGCGCGCTTTTCGCGCGTCTGATCTTACCCCGAAATAATTGACACTTATGCGACACATAATTCGTATTCATTGGGTGACTGATAATTCAAACTAGAATGTAATCTATCCTGATTATAAAAGCGAATATAGTCTATGATATAAGCCA
>Ga0209992_10000476_pt1 | contig 53787 bp, 39 predicted proteins | sample 2SBtaG_2_FD_182564 | JGI IMG/M metagenome (GOLD analysis project Ga0209992, IMG submission 182564) | Deep subsurface microbial communities from Kolumbo volcano to uncover new lineages of life (NeLLi) - 2SBTROV12_ACTIVE470 metaG (SPAdes)... | ecosystem: Environmental > Aquatic > Marine >... | reverse complement strand
CATCTCCATGTCGAGTAGCAGAACGTCCGGATTGAGCTCCCGTACGAGGTCAAGTGCTTGCCTGCCGTCGCTTGCTTCGCCTATCACCTCGATGCCTTCGGCATTCTCAAGCATGGTTCGGATTCCGCCCCGAACTACGGGGTGATCATCTGCCAGCAAAACGGATATGTTGCGAGACGTGCTCATTCAATACTAAAGGTTCATTCAATACTCATTGCGGCTTTCGAGACGTCTTCGACCACTACGCGGATCCGCGTTCCTTCACCGGGTGCAGTCTGCACATCGAGCCGGGCGCCAAGAGCAGTAACCCGTTCTGAAAGACCCATCAATCCAAAGTGGTTCTTGCGGCCCAGTTCTATCCAGGAGTCAGGTAGAGTGAATCCCTTACCGTCGTCGTCGATGCAGAGCTCGACCGCGGGCGCTTCGAGCGAAAGACGCACGGTGACAAAGTTGGCCCTGGCATGTTTGAGAATGTTGTTCATCGACTCCTGATAAACTCGAAAAAGTGCCAGCCGGACGTCTTCGGGGATGGACTGCCCATCAGAGTCCAGATTCAGCTTCAGCTCGGGCGCCCCATCCTTTTCGGAAAACGTGTCTGCGTGGGCACGAATCGCCTTTTCAAGTCCAAACGGAGCCAGAACAGGTGGTCGGAGTTCGCCACAGATCTGCCGGAGCTGCGTGATTACGCCCTGTACCATGAGGTCCGCGTCCTCCGAGCTCGATACGGACTGGCCGTCGCCGAAAGATTCGTTCGGGGCAGAATTCGTCGCTTGAATCTTGTACCGAATTCCGTACAAATCCTGAACCGCACCATCGTGCAGGTCCCGGGCCATGTGGAGTCGTTCGTTTTCCCGACCTTCCATGAGACGCCGGTGGACTTCCTGCTGCTCGCGCTGTTTTCGATGAAGGAGACGCAGGCGCGAAAGGTGCCAAGCATATCCGATCCCTGCAAAGGCACCAAGAACGAGGAATGCCATCAACCCTCTGAACCACGCTCGTGCCGTCACAGGAGGAACGACTCGAACGGAAATTGATCTCTCGATGGCGGCCACCTGTCCATCGGCACCAATTGTCCGAATGCGTAGGTCAAACCGGCCACCGGGCAATCGAGACCAGGACGCAAAGCGCTGGGATGAACTGCGCTGCTGCCAGACATCATCCACACCATCGAGCATCACCTCGAACGAGCTTCCCTCAGGATCACGCCAATCCAGCGTCGTGAATTCAACATTCAGCGCACCATAACCGGGTCTGAGTTCGATCTCTTTCAGACTCGCGAGCGCTGTTGACGGCCAAGACTGCTGTGAAGTTGATAGGGCAGTCAAGGCTGGCGCAGCCCCACGAGATGAGAGCAGCCTATCAGGATAGAATCGATTGAATCCATTGATACCCCCGAACAACATCGCACCATCCGGGGCTCGGTAGAACGCGCCCTGGTTGAACTCATTGCTCTGAAGTCCATCCTCATGAGAGAATGTTCGGATACTACCCGTGTCGGGAGTGAGCACAGCCAGACCATTGTTGGTGCTCATCCAGAGCCGTCCGTCAACATCTTCGAGAATTCCGTAAACCGTATTGTTTGGAAGCCCGTCTTTCTCTGTGATCCGCGTGAATGAACCGGTCCGCTCATCAAATCGATTGAGTCCCGCTTCAGTACCAATCCAGATAGTAGAGTCTGACGACTCGAATATGTCGGCGACGATATTTCCTGAAATTGAGGATGGCTCTTCCTCGCGATATGCGTACCGGGTAAACCCATCGATTCCGGGATCCATTTTGTTCAGTCCCCCACCGAACGTTCCAACCCAGAGTCTTCCGCGACTGTCCTCAAAAACAGAAATGGTCCGGTTGTTCGAAATCGAGTTATCATCCTCAGGATCGTTCCTGATCTGCTCGATGTCCGTTCCATCCGTGTCCATCTTATGCAGGCCACCCCATGTAGCAACCCACAGGTGGTCCGAGAGAGTAGATTCTTCAAGGGCCATCACGCGCGCATCAAACAGAGTTGCTTCGTTACCTGGCTCCGGCACCCAGGTTCGAATTCGATGCGTAAGGAAATCCAACTGGTTCAGCCCTCCGGCAGTCGCTATCCAGATGCCATCATCTCTGCTTCCGTGGATATCGTGAATACGATTGTTGCCCAGTTGTGGGTACTCAAATCTCGTGACCCTGCCGTCTTTGGCGATCTGTTCGACTCCTCCCACGTCGGTTCCCACCCAGATTGAACCGCTATCAGACTCGTACAGGGCCATTACATGGCTGCTTGTTATTCCAGGCTCAGTCCGGGACGAGATCTGGTCCAAGGCAAATTCACGAGCGACGCCTCCACCTGTGGTGCCAACCCAAAAATAACCCGCGGCGTCAGTCATCAAGGTGTTGACTGTGTTGTTGGGTAGAGAGCGTTCGTCTGAAGCGCGATTGCCGTAAAGCCGATACGTAGCTGATTCAGGATTGATAACTCCCACTCCCGCGCCGTCTGTCCCCACGCGGAGCCGACCTTCCTCATCTCGTCTCATCGAAAGAATTCGTCGAGCCAGCTCCGAGTCATTTGACTCGGGTAACCATGGACCTGCAACGCCGCCGTCTGAATTCACCTTGAAGACGCCAGAGCCTCCCGTACCGACCCACATGGATCCATCCACATCGGGATACAGGTTGAGAATGATCCTACGCGTGGGCTCCGCTTCCTGATTGGGAATCTCAACTACTTCAAACGAGTTGGCCGCTTCATTATAGATGTGTATTCCGCCCAGATCGGTCCCCGCCCACAGGCGCCCTGAGGCGTCCACGGCCAAGGCCAGTACTCGATCCTTCTGCAGCCAGGCACCTCGCTCGGGGTCTTCTCGAAATACGTCGAACGCTCCATCTTCTTTTCTGAGTCGAGCCAGTCCTCCGTACGTTGATATCCAGATTGAACCCGAGCCATCTTCGACGATGTCCGTGATCATATCGTGAGGAAGTGACGATGACTCCGCCGGATCGTGGCGATATGAGCGAAACGTCCCCAGCTCGTTGTCAAAAAGGTTCAGGCCACCGCCGTGCGTTCCGGCCCATATCCGGGACGAGGAGTCTTCGAAAAGGCTGGCTATCCAGTTTGCAGAGATGGATGTCGAATCTGCCGGGTCGTGAGAGAAGATGTCGAATCCGTATCCGTCGAATCGACTCAGACCATCCTGCGTCGCGAGCCACAAAAAGCCATCGCCGTCTTGCATCATGTCATAAACGGCACTCTGCGAAAGGCCCTCTTCTACCGAATACGTGCGAAAGCGCGGCTCCTGGGCACGGACTTCGTCAGAAAAAAGTCCACATGTGGCCAAAACGAGTACGAAACCCGTCGCCCGAAGCGGGAATCCCGCCAATATATATGCATCCTTAGTCGTCATCTTCCGTAAAGCAAACCTCGAAACGAAAGAAAGAACAGGGAAATGGAGTCATCTCTTTTGGATGGCTCACCCGTAAAAAAGCGACCTTCAATGGCTGATATTCTACGTGTGATCTTATCGATACTCATTCCGCCCCTCGGCGTTTTCTTCAAAGTCGGCTTCGGATTACACTTCTGGGTGAACATTATCCTGACCATGTTGGGGTACGTACCCGGTCTGGTCCACGCAATCTGGATTCTGGCCAGCAAGGACTGATTTTGCGTGGTTGGCCTGCAGTTCGACCGAAAAGAGGTGAAAGCGAGCGACGACGTTTGAGCCAATCAGGACCTGTCCTGATTCGAGTATAAAAGAAAGGGGCGCGGCCAGGCGATCATATGATCGCTCGGCCGCGCCCCTTTTACATATCCCTTCCGACTGCTTTATTCGGCAGCAGCCTCCGCCGCGACTGGACGGATATCCCACATCAGCATCTGTTCGATGTCTGCGTAGTCTTCTTCGCCATCTGCGTCGGTGAACGAATAGTCTCCGAGTTTCTCTCGCTGCAGGGGCGAAAGAAGCTTCCATGCCTGCCCTTCCTGGTCCGCGAACTCGGACGGATACGGGTTCGTTACCCGGTAGGAAGGGTGATATGATTTATAGGTTTTTTCAGCATCGTAAAGAGCCGCACGACGGGCGCCTGCCATCGTCGAACTTTTTCCGGTCACTTTGAAGGGAGTGATGGTAATGGAGGCGACAAAAAAGCCGTCTTCCTGCTCCAGGTATTCTGGACGCATCACTTTGAAATCGCCCGGGTGCGGATACGCACTGCGCTCGTTGAATTCCATATTCTGATCTGGTAGGTAAGGGTGGGGTCCTGGACCGCTCGGTGTATAACTTCGGTATAAAACTCTTTCCGAATGGCCGCTTTTACTTCCCTATCGCCCGCAGGTTCAACGCACATATCGCGAAAATCGTGCGAAACGCCCAATCAGGCCAATATTCTTAATTGCCGTTATTGTTTGAATCGATATTCCGTTATTGATCCAGACCTTTTCCTCTCTGTGGATAACGCCTTGATAAAAATCAATCTGTCCACAACTCCTGTTATGCAATAACGGCTATTGTGATGAGGGATGGGCTTTTCAGTACTTCCCAAATCGATTTCCATTGCTTTCAAACATCGCTTTCAAGGGGCAATTGTTAAATATGCAATTGTGGAAAATTATCGCTTGCATAACGGCGATCCAGTCGATTTATTAGTAACCGCACCCGCCGCCACCTTGAACTTTTCGGTTTATCGCCACGGTACGCTTACCAGGCCATAAACCGTTATTTTTCTGCGGCAGTTTTTCTGCCCGGTTGTTCAAGTTGTGGTGACACCTTCGTACTCATAGCGACATAAAGCTGCGATCCCACGGCCCTTATCCAGCTCCCACCCGTTTTGAGTTACCCTGGACAGTGCACAATAACACTATCAGAAGTTGCACCCTGAATTTTGAAAAGAAACTATGTCCGAAGCCAACCGGGATTCGCTGTTTGAAGAGAAGTCTGTCCAAGAAGCAGACGTAGCACGAGGATTGAAGATTGACCGCGTATTCTCGACCGAAGGAGAGGATCCGTTTGATTCAGTTGAGTGGGAACGCAGAGATGCTTCCATCAAGAATCACACAGGTGAGAGCATTTTTGAACAGACCGATGTGGAGTTTCCCGTTTCCTGGTCTCAGCTCGCCACCAACGTCGTCACAAGTAAGTACTTCTACGGCGAACTGTCGAAGAATGGCACCCACCCATCCGATGGCGGCAGAGAAAACAGCCTGCGCCAGCTGATCCACCGTGTCACACGCACTATTGCAGACTGGGGCACCAAACAACACTACTTCGCTTCCAAAAAGGATGGCGAAACGTTTTATGAAGAACTGAGCTGGCTGTGCCTCAACCAGTACGGTGCATTCAACAGCCCGGTCTGGTTCAATGTTGGACTCAATCACGAGTATGGCGTTACAGACTCCGGAAGCAAAACCATTTACGGATGGGACAAGCGCAAGAAGAAAGCCGTCGCGGTAGATCCTTACGTACGCCCTCAAGCCTCGGCCTGCTTCATCATCTCTGTCGAAGATTCGATCGATGATATCTGGCAGCTCATGGGTGAAAGTGCTCGCCTTTTCAAATTTGGATCGGGCGTAGGCGCAGACTGGTCGACACTCCGTTCAAGCCGGGAGAAACTTTCGGGTGGCGGCACGCCTTCGGGCCCTGTCTCCTTCATGAAAGTTCAGGATGCCACAGGTGGTACGATCAAGTCGGGTGGAAAAACCCGGCGTGCCGCCATCATGCAGACCCTGAAGATCTGGCATCCCGATGTCACTGAGTTCATTGGCGCCAAACTCGAAGAAGAGAAAAAAGCCTGGGCCTTGATCGAGGAAGGATATGACGGATCATTCAACGGTCCGGCTTACGGTTCCGTCGCTTTCCAGAATGTAAATCAGTCCGTTCGCGTGAACGATGAGTTCATGGGCGCTGCAGACAGCAAGAGCAGCTTCGGCCTCAGATCAGTCAAAGGCGGAGAAGTGATCGAGGAAGTACCGGCTGACTCTCTCCTTGAAAAAATTGCGGAAGGCACTCACGTTTGTGGTGACCCGGGCGTTCAGTATGAAGACACGATCCAGCGCTGGCACACATGTAAGAACAGTGCCCCGATCAACTCGAGCAATCCATGCTCCGAGTACATGTTTCTGGATGATTCAGCCTGTAACCTCGCCTCGCTGAACCTTCGCAAGTATCAGAACGAAGACGGCACATTCGATGTTGAGCGCTACCGCGCTGCCGCCCGTGTGTACATCACGGCAATGGAAATCCTCGTCGACAACGCAGGTTATCCATCAGCTTCGATTGCTGAGAATTCTCACGCTTACCGTCCGCTCGGTCTCGGTTTTGCCAACCTCGGCGCGCTTCTCATGTCGATGGGCCTGCCATATGACAGCGACGAAGGGCGCGCCGTGGCTGGAGCCGTGATGGCTATCGAGCATTGCGAGGCATACGCCCGTTCAGCAGAGATCGCCGGCAATCCGAAGATCGGAACGTTCGACGGATACGATGCCAACCGGGAGCCTTTCCTTGAAGTCATGCGCATGCACCGCGATGCAGTGGACACCATCCACTCCTCATGCCCGGAATACCTGGTAGAAGCGGCACGCGAATCAGCGAACCGCATGGTAGCTCTCGGAGAGGTGCACGGTTACCGCAATGCTCAGTCTACTGTTCTTGCGCCGACAGGAACCATCGGATTCATGATGGACTGCGACACTACGGGGGTAGAGCCAGACATCGCCCTTGTCAAGTACAAGCTGCTTGCTGGAAAAGGCGACGGAATGCTCAAGATCGTCAATCAGACCGTTCCGGAGTCTCTCGACCGTCTCGGATACTCGAAGAAGAAGCGCAATGCGATCATCAAGTTCATCGATGAAAACGATACGATCGAAGGCGCACCAGGCCTGAAAGAAGAACATCTGTCCGTATTCGACTGCGCTTTCAAGCCATTCAACGGTGAGCGTTCGATCCATCACATGGGTCACATCAAAATGATGGCCGCTGCGCAGCCGTTCATTTCCGGAGCCATCTCCAAAACAGTCAACATGCCAGAAAACACGACTGTTGAAGAAATTTCTGATGCGTATATGCAGGGATGGAAGCTCGGACTGAAGGCCGTAGCCATCTACCGGGAAAACTCCAAGCGCAGTCAGCCTCTTTCGACTTCCATGGGTGGAAACACCAAAAACGCATCATCCGGAGACGGTCTTGCTGGCACACTCGAACCGGAAGTCAAGATTGTCGAGCGAGTCGTTCACAAGTCAGTCCGGCACCGTCTTCCCGACGAGCGCCCATCGCTGACACACAAGTTCTCAATCGCCGGGCACGAGGGATACCTGCACATTGGTATGTATCCGGACACGAAGATGCCGGGTGAGATCTTTATCACAATGGCCAAGGAAGGTTCGACCATCTCAGGCTTGATGGATGCCTTCGCTACATCGATATCGATCGCTCTGCAGTACAACGTGCCTCTCGAAGATCTGTGCAACAAATTCAGCCACATGCGCTTCGAGCCAAATGGCTTTACGAACAACCGCCAGATACCGATTGCCAAGTCCATCATGGACTACATCTTCAGGTATCTCTCCCTTCGCTTCCTGACACAGCCGGTCGCTGAGCCAGTAGTGGAGCAAATAGTCGAGGAAGATCCGGCTGAAGATCTGGAACAGATCGACATGTTTACCGCAGAGCCCACGGAAGCAATCGTCGATCCACTCGTCGGTGACACAGTCGAGGACTTTCTGGATAGATCATCAACAGACGGTCAGAGTGCGGTAGCCACTGCAGCAGCTACTGTGACCGAGACCAAAACAGAAACAACCTTTGCAAATCAGGAGGATGCACCTCCTTGTTCAAATTGCGGCAGCATCACTGTCCGTAGCGGAGCATGTTACTCATGCCCCAACTGCGGAAATACCAGTGGATGTGGATAGTCGCACTCAAATCCTGAAGGACGCACGGGAGCGCTCTTCGGGATAACACACCTCAGGGCGTGGTCTTCAGCACCTCGCCCGGTTAACGGGGAGCGCCCGGTGGTTGGTGGGACCGCCGGGCGCCTTTTTTTGTACCAGACCCAGAACAGGCCGGACACTGAGCTGAAAAAAAGCAGCCCAAAAAAATTGCCGGCCCGACGTTGTGATCATGACAAATGTCAATGACTACGTCATCGGATCCATCAACCCCACCCTGCTCACTCCAGAGAACAGAGAACCCGCGATGGCATATACCGGCACAGTTGTAAACGTATTTTTTCGCTTCACACGACAAAACCCTATCGTTTGATTATGCGCTTTCAGGATAAAATCGTACTGATAACGGGAGCCAGTTCGGGAATTGGTGAAGTAGCTGCTCATGCTTTCGCGCGTGAAGGCGCAAACGTCTTCCTCGTTGCGAGGAGACTGGAGAAGGGCGAATCTGTGGCTTCCCAGATCCGCTCAAACGGAGGAAAGGCTTCGTTTTTTCAGGCAGACATGAAGGATCGTGAACAAATTCAGGCCATGGTCCAGGCTTGCGTGGATACGTACGGCCGGCTGGATATCGCCGTGAATAATGCGGGCATTGAAGGTGCAGCATTCGTTCCGACACACGAGTATTCCGTCGATACGTGGGATGAGGTCATTGCCATCAATTTAACAGGCGTGTGGCTCTGTATGCGCAGCCAGATCCCCGCTATGCTCGCAGGTGGCGGCGGCTCGATCGTAAATATGTCTTCGTTGGCCGGCGTGAAGGGATTTGGAGGGAGTTCTGGCTACGCAGCAAGCAAATTCGGAGTCGAAGGCATTACAAAAGCCGCAGCCCTTGAATATGCTCAGCAAAACATTCGAGTAAATTCAGTCTGCCCGGCCGTCATTCAAACAGACATGGCCGACCGCGTTTTTTTCAGTGACGGTACGCAGGAATCGAGAATACAGACTGCTGCCTCACACCCCATGAACAGGATCGGTACGCCGGACGAGGTGGTGAGCGCGGTTCTATGGCTGGCTTCGGACGATGCTTCGTTCGTGACAGCCGAATCGATCAATGTTGATGGCGGCTCTGGAGCCTAATTCGTCAACTGCATTCTTTTGGACTGATCGATCCGCATCCGGTGGATGTTGTACTGGCCGTCCTTGTCCGAATGGAAGACGACCCATCGACCGTCAGGCGAGAAGTACGGAGCACCTTCGGACTCCTCAGGTGTGTCCGTAAGCTGGAAAAACGACTCGTTGGCGACCTGGTAGAGCCAGATGTCAGACGTTGCACCTTCTGTCTTTTCTCTCATCGTGAACGCGATAATCGCTCCGTTCCGCGACGCAGCCGGAGCTGATACGTCAAAGCCATCTACTCCGAACAAACAGGTTTCTTCTCTGCGGAATACGTTTGCCTGACAGATCTGTGATTCACCATCCAGCGTTTTGTCATAGATGGCAAACAGAAACTCATCGAGCCACTTCGGATGATATCTCTGGCCGGGAGTCGATGTGATTTGCCGGGTAACGGACGTCCGTGGATTCCCAACCACGAGCTGAGTGTCGTCCCCATCTTGTTTGATGAATGCGATCATGGCGTTGGTTGGATCCCAAGAGGGGTGCATCGCCCGATCTTCCGCATCTACGAACAGACGCGAGTTTGTGCCATCTGCATTCACTCTCCACACGTTCCACTCATCGCTCATGCCGCTTGCTGCCTTCGAGTAGACAAGCTCGTCTCCCAGAGGACTCCACGAGGGATTCGCGGCATAACTGGCGCCTGTTTCAAATCTGGATATCTCCTTTCCATCTACATCGATCACTACCAGAGATGCCGAGTCTCCGATTCTCTCGTAGTAAGCAATGTTTGCTCCATTCCATTGCCACTGAGGATGAATTCTCCAGACGGTCTCTCCGGCCTCAGCTGCGGCTCGCGACCGCTGAGCGGCCTCAACTCTGGTTGCCTCCATCTGGGCACGAATCTGTTCCTTTTCAGCCGCCTCCTGTTCGGATTCGGCATCTGATTCCGAATCGCGACCTGCAGTCGTCGGATTATTCAGTGCACTGGTATCGGATGGCGAATCAGATTGACAGGCTCCGATCAACATGGAAATAAGTATGAGAAACGGTATTGCTCGCTTCATCAGGACGTTTGTAAGATGGAGGTGGATTTCAGGGTTGGCTTTTTTCAACCGCCCTACAGACGCTTTCGACGGCGAGAGGTTGCCGCATAACAAAATGCCCTTGTTATTCGTTATATCGATCATGGGTCGCCAATTGGGAAACATAAAGGTGTCCCTACTGGTGCAAATGTATTGAACTGAACCGCATGTTTGTTTGAACAAAATCTGGAAAGAATACGGGTTGATTGCTCTGTTGATCGTTGTATCGGTCAGCGGATACCTGCTGTTTTCTGAAAACAAGGAGAACATCATGTCCTACACACTGGATGTGTTGGGCGAAAAAATGGTCGCTCTGGCTTCAGACGACGCATCGCGGGAGCGTATCTCGTCGCTGTTTGACCAGTTCAGTGATCGGGTTGCAAATGATGACATTGCCCCCGAGCAGATCGAGGCCGTTGCAGCAAACGTCCTAAATCTGAGTACCCGAGGGGAGGCTATAACGGCCGAGGAAGCAGAAACAATGTTGTACATGGACTACGCGGAAACCCTTCCGACTCCTCAAAGTCCAGATGCCGAAGAAGCCATTGCCTTGCATAAGCCGAAGGCCCCACCCTCAAGTGAGGAGCTGATCGAGCTCACTGGTCGAATTTCAGAAATGTTTGAGTTGGCGGAAGTCTTCCAGGTTCAGAATGCAGAAGCGGCCAATCATTTCCACTTCAACACAGATGCTGAAGGAATCTACGTCGAATTGGACTCAGAGGCCGGGCGGGTCATCAGCGAACCATCGTTCCTTCCAATGGCGCGGGACATGGAAGAACGAAAGCTGGTTCGATGGAAAGAAAAACTGGCCAAAGACAGAGAAGCCGCGGCACTGCTCTACAATGCGCGGCGCGAGAAGCTGGATCGAATCCGAGCCGAAAGGGCGGACAGTCCTGAAAGAACTGAGCGGATCAAAACACTCACCCACATTCAGAGACTCGGAGCCTTGGGTGTCAACGTGGGTCCGGACAGCGGCGCGATCAATATGGAAGTGCGGCTGATCGTATCAGAGGCCATGGGAGACCTCGAGGGCATGATGGAGCAGATTCAAACCGAAATATCTGTATCGATAGACTCTGCGCGTGCAGCCAGCTCCAACAACTGATTCCGATGCGGGGACGCAATTCAGGAACGCATTCCTGTCTGGCGCCGTTCATTCGCCCCGAATTACCCGCCACCCCGCTGGACCTGACACCTCACTCGAATGAAAATTGCCAAACGCTTTCGCTGGGAAGGTGCCCACAGGCTCCCCTGGCATGAAGGGCCTTGCAAGGATCTGCATGGACATTCCTATGAGATGTTTGTAGAGGTGGAAGGCGAGCCAGACGAGCATGGCCTGCTAATGGACTTCAAACACCTCAAGCGCGCACTCATGCCCCTGATTGACGAGTGGGATCATTCGACGCTCGTGGCCGGGAATGATTCTCAGCTCCTGAAAGTGATGCAAGAAACAGGATGGCGGCACGCCCTCCTACCCTTCGACACTACGGCTGAAAACATCTGTATCTACGTGGCGGATCATCTGGTGGAAAAACATCGTCCTCTTCTGGAGGCCAGACGCATCCACACAGTCAGAGTACGGGTCGCAGAAACCGAAACCTGCTACGCACAGGCCGAACGGAACGTGTAGATCCAGCTCAGGCTCTCACGGGAAGATTCCCATCTCAGAATAAGAAATGGCCACTTTGTCGATGGCGTTTACAAAGGCTGCCGTTCGCAGGTCCGTTCCCTTCGAAAGGGCAATTTCCCTGATCTCACCGTAGGCGGATGCCATCGTTTCCTCGAGACCCGAGTTTACGAGATCGACCTCACCGGCACCGGCCGTCAATCGAATCATCTCCGCCGCAGTGATGTCAACACCCACGGCATCGGCCAACGTCCTGACAATGCGTTCGTTACTGGCCTGCTCGAACCGCTTACTCATTCTGCCAAAACGGACATGCGAAAGGTTTTTGAGCCATTCGAAATACGACACGGTGACACCACCGGCATTCAGAAAGACGTCAGGTACGATGAGTACACCCATATCAAGAAGAATCGCGTCAGCATCGGCAGTTATCGGACCATTTGCAGCTTCTCCGACTATTTTGGCCTTGATGCGTGGCGCGTTTTCTTTCGTGATTACGCCCTCGAGAGCAGCCGGAATGAGGATGTCACACTCGAGTTCAAGGGCATCTGAGGAATTGGCGATGTTGGTAGCCCCGGGAAAGTCGAGAATGGATCCTGTTTCCGTTCTGTGGGCTACGACATCTTCCACGTCCAACCCTTCCGGGTTATGGATGGCTCCCTCGTATTCGGCCAGGCCCACGATTTTGGATCCGCCTTCCTGCATGTAGATCGCGGCATGATAACCGACATTGCCGAGACCTTGAACCACTACCCTCTTTCCGTCCAGACCAGTACTCAATCCTCGAGCGTCCATTTCATCAGAAAATGAAACTGCTTCCCGGATCCCATAAAACGTGCCTCGTCCGGTTGCCTCTGTACGACCTCTCACTCCGCCTTGCGTGATCGGCTTCCCGGTAACACACGCTTGTGCGGTCAGCGGATCGTCAGTCAGTGATCGGTACGTATCCACGATCCATGCCATTTCCTTGGGCCCGGAGCCATAATCAGGAGCCGGTACATCAACACCCGGTCCGATGAAGTTTTTCGCCACCAGTTCGTAGGTGTACCTTCTCGTAATTCGCTCGACTTCGGCTTCAGAATAGCTTTTCCGATCTACCTGAATGCCGCCTTTTGCTCCTCCAAAGGGCACATTTACAATTGCGCACTTGTAGGTCATCAATGTCGCCAGGGCGGCCACCTCATCTTCATTCACAGCCATGGCGAAGCGGATACCGCCTTTGGTAGGAAGTTTATGATGGCTGTGCTCAGCGCGCCACGCCTTTACTACCTCGATCGATCCATCATCACGAACGAGTGGAAATTCCATGTGGTACACGGAGTTACAGATTCCTATCTGCGCGAGAAGACCTTTCGGGTGATCGGTCAGGGCCGCGGCCTTGTCGAACATTCGGTGGACCTGGTTCAGAAAGCTGATAGTACCGGACATTGGGTTGGAAGGATGGTGCTTGATGGTCGAAAAAGGATTCGGGAGATATCCTACGGGGAGTGAAAAGGAACTATCTTAGGCGGATAAATGCAATTGCTCTCATTTTTAGCCACCCGCCATGAGTGATGATCGGTCTACAAGCGCCACGACGGCAATGTGTTTTCTGCTTGGAAATCCGGTGTCACATTCGGTCTCCCCGCTGATTCACAACACAGCCTTTCGTGAACTTGAACTTCCGATTCGTTACGAGGCGCGTTCGATTGAAGAAGGCGATCTCGAATCCATCCTCCACTCGATCGATGGAGACCGGGTCGTGGGGGCGAACGTCACGCTCCCGCACAAACAGAGTGTGCTGAAACATCTGCATGAATTGACAGACACGGCTGCAGCCGTCGGAGCGGTCAACACCATCTTTCGCAGAAATGGCCGACTCGTCGGTGACAATACAGACGTCGGAGGATTTCTGGCGCCGATTGAACATCTATCTCTGCAACGGGCGCGCGTGCTCATTCTGGGAGCCGGTGGGGCGGCGCGCGCCGTGTCGTACGCTGCCCGACATCACCTCGATGCGAGCTCCGTAACCGTCGCCGCCAGAAATTTGAACGCGGCGCGCGCCATCGACGGAGTGCACGCGTGTTCGTGGCTGGAGGGGCAGACGATGATTTCCTCGGCGGACCTCATTGTCAATGCCACACCCATCGGGATGTATCCGGACACAGACGCCTCACCCCTTCCAGATGACCAAACGTGGAAAAGCGGACAGGTGTTTTACGATTTGATCTACAATCCCGATCCGACCCGCACCACCGAGCAGGCCCGTAGCAACGGCGCAACCGGAATTGGGGGTCTTCCGATGCTCGTAGCGCAGGCAGCCGCAGCTTTCAAAATTTGGACCGGACGCGAAATGCCAGTCGACGCGGTGCTTGAAGCATTGAAGGACGCCGGAAGATGAATCTGATCATTCCGCAAGGCATGGGCCACTCAGGCCTGAAAGCGGCATTTACCACCCGTTCAGGAGGTGTCAGTGAACACCCGTTTGACAGCCTGAATCTGGGTCTGTCTACAAATGACTCTCCAGAGAACGTGATCGAGAATCGGCAACGCGTTGCGACCGAACTCGGGTTTCACGTTGATAGTCTGGCCATTGCAGGTCAGATTCACGGCAGCCAGGTGCTTCTTGTCCGAGAGGGCGGCCTCTTTGCCGGTTATGACGGTCTTGTCACGGACCGTAGGAACGTTCTGCTCTGTATTTCTGCTGCCGACTGCGCGGCCGTTCTGCTGTGGGATCCCAAGAACGGAGTTCTGGGCGCCTGCCACGCGGGATGGCGGGGCGCCGTGGGAGGTGTTATCGGCAACACAATTGAGACGATGAATTCCTGCGGTGCCGATGCAGACCGGATGCATGCGTATGTCAGTCCCTGCCTTGGAGTGGATAATTTCGAGGTCGGGGAAGAGGTGGCTGCTCAGTTCCCGTCCGATTGGGTGGCGCGCCGATCAGAATGGCCGAAACCGCACGTTGATCTGAGTGGATATATCCGGCAACAGTTGACCCACAAAGGAATCAGTGACAGGCAAGTCGAGGTCTCAGACCGCTGTTCGATGGGGGAAATGGACATCTTTTTTTCGCATCGGGGCGAAAAGGGCATAACCGGAAGAATGATGGGCATGATCGGAAGAACAGAATGAAATCTCGCTTGCATCTTCCCTCAAATCGAAGCGTTGAAAGCCGCCCATGACGATGACACCACGACGATGACACCATGACGATGACACCATGACCACTACATCATGAAGATCGCTCTAGCTCAATTCAACCCCATCGTCGCCGATCTGAAGAACAACGCGCGACGGACGATCGAATTCGTTCACGAGGCCGTCGAACGAGGGGCTGATCTCGTGGTTTTCCCAGAGCTGAGCATCACCGGATACTCTCCGCTCGATCTGCTCGACAACGACCATTTCGTCGATGCGTGCGAAGCCGCCGTCTCCTGGGTTCATGACCACCTGCCAGACGACATCGGCGTGATCATCGGGGCGCCGGTGCGCAATTCGTCTTCCGAAGGCAAACGACTGTTCAACGCGGCAGTACTGCTGGAAAAGGGAAAGGAGCCGATCGAAGTGCACAAAATGCTCCTGCCCACCTATGATGTGTACGACGAATATCGTCACTTCGAACCTGCACAGGGCCAATCGGCTATCGACTTCAGAGGAATGAAGCTCGGCGTCCACATCTGCGAGGACATGTGGAATATCGAGGAGTTCGCAACATACCACACGTACGACCGCGACCCCGTCGCTGAACTCGTGGCACAGGATGTGGACATCCTGATTAATCTCTCCGCATCGCCATTTTCGCACGCCAGACACGAGATTCGCACACAAATCGTCTCCCGTATCTGCGAACGACACAACGTTCCGTTCGTCCTGTCATGTCTGGTGGGAGCCAACACCGAAATCATATTCGACGGCGACTCACGCGTTCACGACGCGCAGGGAAGAATCGTGGCGCAAGCTCCTTGCTGGGAAGAAGCTCTCGTCGTCTGGGATACCGAGCATTCTGAACCCGTCTCAGTACCACCCCATGAAAAAATCTCCGATCTCTACCAGGCTCTCGTATTTGGTATCAGAGAATATGTGCGAAAAACGGGCGCTTTCGACAAGGTCCTCCTGGGGCTTTCCGGGGGAATCGACTCGGCCGTGACTGCAGCACTGGCGGTCGATGCGCTAGGACCTGAAAATGTGATGGGTGTGACTATGCCGTCCGTGTATTCATCCTCGGGTAGCGTTGATGATTCCGTTACACTCGCAGACAATCTCGGCATAGAGTGCCACACTCTTCCCATCCGTGATGCGGTGGCGGCTTTTGAGAATACGCTTGCTCCGATTTTTGAAGGCACTGAAGAAGGAATTGCAGAAGAAAACATTCAGGCGCGATCCCGAGGTCTGATTCTGATGGCATTGGCCAACAAGTTCGGATCCATGGTCCTCACGACAGGCAACAAAAGCGAGATGGCGATGGGATATGCCACGCTGTACGGCGATATGTCGGGCGGTCTGGCTGTTTTGGCCGATGTGCTGAAGATGGATGTTTATGCGCTTGCTGAGTACATCAACGCATTACACGCGAGCAATCGAATACCAAGATCCACTATTGAAAAGGCACCGTCCGCCGAGCTTCGACCCGATCAGGAAGATGCCGACTCTCTCCCGCCCTACCCGGTGCTTGATGAGATCCTTCATCTCTATATAGAGAAGAGACTCGACGTCAACGCCATTGCAGGCGATACTGGACTCGAGGCCGGATTCATCCAGAACATTCTCGATGCCGTCGACAGAAACGAATACAAGCGCAAACAGGCACCTCCGGCCCTTCGCGTGAGCGACAAGGCGTTCGGGATCGGGCGGCGAATGCCTATTGTCGCACGACTCACACGGAGCGATATTCAGAAAATGATGACCGACCTTCAGCAAGAAGTACTCTCATGATCGTTTACCTCTCCGGATCACTTGCCTCAAAAAAACCGACCGAAGCTGTGGTCGATGTTGGTGGAATCGGCTACCGCGTGTTGATTCCCACTTCGACTTTCGAAAAGCTTCCCTCCAGAGGCGAAGATGTCTTTGTACTGACCCATCATCATGTCCGCGAAGACGCCATGACGTTGTTCGGGTTTGCTACGGAAGAGGAGCGAACGGTTTTCAATATGATGTTGGCTGTGTCGGGGGTTGGCCCAAAACTCGCACTCGCGGCCCTGTCTGCTCTCAGGCCTTCTGAAATTCGTCAACGAGTCATTGAAGGCGACAGTGCCATGTTGACCCGTATTCCAGGTGTCGGACGCAAAACGGCCGAGCGCTTGATCGTCGAATTGAGAGATCGATTCGAAAAAACGGACATCGGAGGCGATGGAAGCGCAGGCACCGAAAGCGGAAGTGCATCATTCAGAAGTGATGCCCTGTCTGCCCTCGAGGCGCTTGGCCTGTCCAAGTCTGCTGCGGAAAAAGCTGTATTGACCGTCCTGCGTAAGAATCCTGAAATCAATAACGCAGAGGAACTGATCCGCCTGGCCCTTCGATCGTAACCTGTACGCGGAAAACGCTGTACTAATCGGGGCGAAACGCATACGTTTCGTTTGCCCTCAGACGTTCTTTAGTCTCAACCATCCAGAACGAGTCTCATGCTGAAGAATTATATCCGCACGGCACTACGTGTGATCGCCCGTCACCCGGGATACGCGTCGATCAACATTTTTGGCCTGTCTGGAGGTGTGGCGATCGCTCTCCTCCTGCTGACATTCGTATCGAAGAAAACAAGCTATGACACGTTTCACAGCGCAGCCGAAAGAACATATCGGGCCTGGGTTCTTGAGGATTATGGAGAAGATCAGCAGTTCTTCAATACGACTACACCTCTCCCGTTGGCCGCAACGCTGAGTGAAGGGATTCCAGAGATTGAGCATGCCGTTCGATACGACCGAATCAACGACACCATAACACGAGGATCGATTCGTTTCAACGAGTCGCTTTACATGGTTGACCCGGGCTTCTTTGACGTGTTTGATTTCAAGATGGTCAAGGGCGTTCCGGCACAACCGTTTGAAGGTCCTGAGTCTATTATCCTCTCAGAAAGTGCCGTCGAGAGGTATTTCGGTGACTCCGACCCGATAGGTGAAGATCTCACAATCGAGTTCAACGGTGATCCGAGGTCCTACACCGTCTCTGCCGTATATGAGGACGTGCCGTCAAATTCCAGCCTGCAATGGGAGTTTCTGCTACCCTATTCCGTAGCCGACTGGCTGTATTCTGCAAGGATGCATTCTGCCTGGTTCAACGTCAGTCCCGAGACCTACATAACACTTCGAGTTGGAGCAGACGTAAATGCAGTTGAAGCCAAGATGCCATCGGTTCTTGCGAATGCGCTGGGTGATCGGGTCGAGCCTGGACAATACACTGCCGGACTGCAACCGCTTACCGGAATTCACCTGGACCCTTCCTTTCCCATCGGTTATGCTGCTGTGAGCAACCCGGTCTATGTGAAGGTGCTCCTGTCCGTAGCGCTTCTGGTTCTTCTGATAGCGTGCATCAACTTCGTCACGCTTTCGCTGAGCCGTGCATCTACCCGCTCACGGGAAATTGGAGTCAGAAAAGCCATAGGGGCCGATCGGTCGCAGCTGGCGCGACAATACTTCGGTGAGGCTGTCGTTTTTACCGCCCTCGCTGTCGGACTTGGACTCTTGCTTGCATTCTTGCTCGTTCCCGGTTTCAATTCCCTTAGCCAGGACGAGATTGCTCTGACGTTTGGAGCCCAGACGTGGCTGATGATCGGTTCTCTTTTCCTGGCTATTTCACTCGTAATTGGCATCTATCCGGCTGTTGTTATGTCCTCGTTCAGTCCGACTGAGGCGTTTCGCGGCACCACCTCAACTGGAAGCCAGCGGGGACTACTACGCAAATCATTGGTGACGGTCCAATTTGCGCTATCCATCATGCTGCTCATATCGATGCTGACCATGAGTTCTCAGCTGAAATATGTCCAGACCAAGGACCTCGGATTCAATCCCGATCACGTATTGTATGTACCGACCGAAATATCTCAAGACGAAGCTCAGACCCTTGCAGATCGAATCCGATTCGAAGTGGCCGATCGATCGGACATCGAGTCGATTTCAACGTCCATGTTGCTCTTCGATACAGCCGGATGGGGGCGAATCGGGTACAATGCTTCAGACGGAACCTACAAGCGATTCTTCGCGAATGTGGTCGATCACAATTTTCAGGAAACCATGCACCTGCGTCTGAACGAAGGACGTTTTTTCGATCAGGACAAACCCTCGGACGCAACCCGCGCCATTGTAATCAATCAGGCGTTTGCCGACGCCTACGGATGGACTGACCCGTTGGCCGAACGCATTCCGGGCGAGTTCAACGAACATGAAATCATAGGTGTCGTAGAGAATTTCAACTATTCCTCGCTGCACTCGCAAATTCAGCCTGCAGCCATGTCAATGTCCCAGGGGCTGATATTCTCTGGTGCGAGCGACTTCGACTATCAGGGCAATATCATTCCGCGAATCGCATTCCGGGTCAGCGGAAATAATGTGCCTGCCACAATCGAGTATCTGGAATCTGTCTGGGAAGCAGCAGCGGGAGGCCTTCCTTTCAGCTATCAATTCGTGGACCAGGATCTGGCCAGCCAGTACATCCAGGAAAGCCGCCTCTCCACCATCATTACACTCGGTTCCATTCTGGCAATGTTGATCGCAGGTCTCGGTCTTTTCGGTCTGGCTGCCATTTCGGTGGCGAGACGAACCAAAGAAATTGGTATCAGAAAAACGCTGGGGGCCTCGACCGGTCACATCGTGGCCATATTCGGAAAAGAGTTCTCCGCCCTGGTAATCGTAGCCTTGATCGTCTCGATACCCGTCGGATGGTTCGCCTTGAATCGCTGGCTCGAGACGTTCGCCTACCGCACGGAGATGGGAGTCCTGCCTTTCGTTGTCGCTGGTCTCAGCGCATTTCTGCTGATGTGGCTTGCAGTCTCATCCCAATCGCTGAAAGCGGCCTGGGCAGATCCGGTTGAAGCCTTGCGGGACGAGTAGACTAGGCCTGATTGCCGCCTGACTTTTCGAGGTAGAGCGTCTGCGTTGGAAAGGCAAACTCGATACCGTTTCGAGTGAAATCATCGTGTACGGCAAGATTGATTGCTTCCTGGGCGTCCATGTACACGGCGTAGTCCGGAACGAGCATGTAATAGACGATCTCGAAGTCGATCGAAAAATCTCCGAACGATTTAAGATGCGCCCGGTCGAAACGCACGTCACCCTGAGCTTCAACAGCCGCCTGGAGTCTGTCCGGGATCGATTTCAACGTATCGTGGGGAGTGTCGTATGTGACACCGATGGTGAATACGGCACGCCGCTCATCCATCCGTTTGTAGTTGCGAACCCGGCTTCCCAACAGATCGTTGTTCGAGAAGATGATCTGCTCGCCCGAGAGACTGCGAATACGCGTCGTCTTGATGCCAATATGTTCGACTGAGCCCGAGTAATCGCCAATCACCAGAAAATCTCCGTCCACGAATGGTCGGTCGGCCACGATCGAGACATAAGCCAGCAGATCTGCCAGCACGTTTTGAACGGCCAGCGCGATGGCGATACCCCCGATACCCAGACCGGCGACCATGGCTGTGACATCTACGCCGAAGTTATCCAGAGTGGCCAGAAATACGATGGTCCACAGAATGAGTCGTCCAACCATTCCCATGGCTCGAGCGGCCGTTACCTGGGAAGCTTCGTTTTCCCGACTCTTGACATACCAACCCATGGCAAGCCGAATAATATCGTTGCCCCATAGCCCCATCTGAAGCACAAATCCAACGAAGACCACCCTTTGCAGCCAGGGTATGGCCGGTGCGTCGCTGGCCAGATATTCAACGGCGAGATAAAACGCGATAACGAACAGGAAAAACGTTCGCATGCCTTGAAGAAGCTCGGCGATTACGTCATCGACCTTGTTTTCCGTGCGTTTGGCCATCGCAGAAAAGCGCCCGAACGATACTCGTCGAATCAGCATCATCAAAAGAGTAAGGCCCAGCGTGATGCCTGCCAGTTTCAACCATGACAGCACGGTCAGTCCAAGAAAATCGGTGTCCAGAAATTCCATTTGATGTATTCCTGTAGAAAGAAAAATGGGGATAATCGACCCAAGTTACGCCTCAAACCGAACGGAATCTCGTTTGATCATCCACCCGAAGTGAGTTCATCCCTTTTTTGAAGCATGCCCTTCGAGGCGAGCGCTTCCGCGTTGAGGATCGCTCCACCCGCAGCGCCACGGACTGTATTGTGGCTCAGAACCACGAATTTCGCATCCAGTAGTTCACATTCCCTCACGCGTCCTACCGTCACAGTCATACCATCACCCGCGTAAACATGCTTTCTGGGCTGTGGGCCGTCGACGTCTTCAAGCAACTCCAGCACTCTCTCGGGCGCCGAGGGCAAGCCGCTGATCTGTTCGGGGGACTCAAAGTGCTCAAACGCCTTCCTGACCGCTTCAATCGTAGAAGGAATTCTGAATTTTACTGACACGCACTCCAAATGCCCTTCCATCACCGGAACTCGATTGCATTGCGCGCTGACCACGAACGTCTCATTCTGAATCCCCTCGTCGGTCAGTTCCCCCAGGATCTTGTGCGATTCTGTGGCAAGTTTGTCTTCTTCACCCGAAATGTAGGGCACTACGTTGCCCAGCGCGTCAAGCGAGGCAACGCCCGGATAACCGGCGCCCGAAAGGGCCTGCATCGTGGTCACATTTACGGCCTCAATGCCGAAAGCATCGTGCAAGGGTTTCAAAGCCAGCGCCAGACCGACTGTGGCGCAGTTGGGATTTGTGACGATGAACCCCCCACCTGCCCGGTTCTGGCGACCTACCAGTTCAAGATGGTCCGGATTGACCTCGGGAATGAGAAGCGGAACGTCCTTTTCCATGCGGTGATTGCGGGCATTGGAGATCACCGGGTAGCCGGCATCGGCAAACGCTCCTTCAATCTCTCCCGCCACGGATGAGTCCAGTCCAGAAAAAACAAAGTCGCAATCGAGACCGGGTTTGGCTTCGCTGACGATGACGTCTTTGATGGAAGCGGGAATAGGTGTGGATTCGACCCAGTTCACGGCTTCACGATATGGTCGACCCGCGGAACGGCTGGAAGCCGCCACAGCACTTATTTCAAACCAGGGGTGATTTTCCAGAAGGCGGACAAACTTCTGTCCGACGGCTCCAGTGGCTCCCAGAATTCCAACTTTCAGTTTCATGTGATATCAGTTTCAGATCGATTCAGGGTTGTCCCGTATCGCTTCGCGGGCTGAGTCCAATTCAAGGACTCCCCGATTTGCTGCATGTTCGAGTTTGACCCGGGCATCTCTCTCCACGCGGACCGGAAGATGCGTCGGCATGATAAGGGTTCCGTCACCTTGAGGATATCTCGTTGATCGGACATGGACTGGTATACAGGCCTGCAGGACCGGTTCAAATGCCTCACTATGCATGCCGAGCTGATTCGCTTCGTTCCACGTTGTGGCGTCTTCGAGCAACAGAAACAGAAATTTCCCCGCGCCCTCTACCTTGTTGGGGTCTGCGGTATAAAGGCCATCAACATCGGTCCAACGGTCAAACTTGGAGGCGTGAATGGCTTCGGCGATGAGCGCTGCGGAATAATCACTTCCACCCCTCCCCAGCGTGATCGTATGCCCTTCTTTCGTTCCGCCGATGTATCCGGTGACGACCGGCAGCACGTCTTTGCTCCAGTTGCGGTGCCAGGATTCTGTTTTGGCGAATGTCTGATTGCGATCCACAACCCATGTATTCGAGGGGCACCTGACTACTCGTAAGAACGATCGCGAATCCACAGCCTGTGCAGATACCTCATTTTGCTCGAGCAAAAGTGCGACCAACGGAGCAGACATGAGCTCGCCGATACCAAGAATGCCGTGGGATCGTACATCTGGGTCATGATGGCGACAGACGTCACGAAGCATCTCCACCCTGTTCGAAAGTACGCTCAGATAGGTTGTGCGGCGGTCGTACTCAAGCACTTCGCGAGCTAATTCCACGTGACGCGCAACGAGCCTGCGAATCAGGGATGCGGTTTTCTTGGGCTTCGTTTCAGCTTCCAGACTGACCAAAAGGTCCGTTACGCCGGAAAGCGCTGAAACCACGAGCACGGGTTCGCCAGACTCCGTCTCGCCTTTTACAATGCGGACAAGTCTCTTCAGCGCTTCGGAAGATCCTACCGAAGTGCCACCGAACTTCAGAACTTTGACTACAGAGGTCGACATTCTTATCGCACGTAGCTGGCTGCGTTAATATCAATGCTCGTACCAGTCGCATGATCCGAGAGCCCGCTCACAAGGAGTACGACCATGGGTGCGACATCGGCAGGCTCAGTAAGGCGGTCGAGGGCGATTCCACCTTTTACGAATTCCTCGCCATACGCATCGATGGCGTCCTGGGCCATCGCTGTTCGGACGAATCCGGGTGCAACGGTGAACGCTTTTATCCCGTCCTTTCCAAACGCACGGGCAACCGATCGGGCCAGAGAAACCATGGCCCCTTTCGAAGCGGCGTATGCGAGATAGTCTTCTGAATCCCCACGGAATGCGGCGCGGGATGCCATGTAAACAATATGACCTACCCCTCTTTCCTGGAAGTGTGGAACGGCCGCTCGGGTCAGAATGGCTGCCGCACGAGAATTGACGTTCAGCGTGCGGTCCCAGTCGGCGGTCCATGAGTCGAGATCATCATCAAGGGGTGCGTGAATCACGATGCCCGCATTGTTGACAAGGGCATCCACTTTGCCATACGCAGCCAGCACATCGGAAAACAACGAGTTTGCCTCCTCGGCATTGGCTAGATCAGCCTGGAAAATTCTGGCTCCATTGCCGATCTCGCTGCATAGCGATTCCGCTTCGTCTGCAGAGCGCCCATAGTGGACAGCAACCGTGGCTCCTGAAGCTCCCAGTTGCTTTGCAATTTCGCGTCCGATACCGCGACTGGCTCCGGTAACCAGAATGACTTTATCCGTCAGATCAATGTGCATGCCGATGAACGCGTACGTGTTTAGGATGCTGTATGGTTTTGCCAACCAGCCAGCGGGTAATTTTGCGATTGAGCGTATCTGCTTCCAGCAGGAAGGCGTCGTGTCCGTGAGAGGAATGGACGACTTCAAGGACTGCATTTGGAATATGCTCAGCCAATTCCTCCTGTTCATTCAGGGGAAAAAGGACGTCGGAATCTATACCCACAACCAGCACTTCCTGCTCAATGGAGGCCAGCACTTTTTCGTACTCGCCCCTGCCTCTGGATACATCATGCGAGTTCGACATCTGAGAAAGGCGCACGTAGCTGTTCGCATCGAAGCGATCGATCAGCTTCTTACCCTGATATCTCAAATACGTCTCAACAGAAAATGAATCCTCCGCTGGAACGATATCCCTGGCGAATCGATCCCTGAACGATGTCGGGTTGCGATAGGACAACATGGCCATCATGCGGGCGGCGGCCAGTCCGCCGTCAGGCGGACTGGCCGCCGAGTAAAATCCGTCATTCCAATTTGGATCGGCGTAGATCGCCTGCCGCTGAGCTTCGCTCCAGCCAATGCACCACGCCGAGTGTCTGCCACTCGTTGCAATCGCGATGACACGTCGCAATTTTGGATCGATAAGCGCCCATTCGAGCGCTATCATGCCACCCAACGAGCTTCCAATAGTGGCTTCTACGCCGTCAATACCGATCTCATCGAGAAGTCTGCGCTGAATGCGGACGTTGTCACGGACGGTGGTGACCGGAAATGCGCCTGAGTACGTCGATCCCGTGTCCGGATCGATCGTAGTCGGACCGGTAGAGCCATAACAGGAGCCCAGAAGATTGACACAGACGATGAAATATTTGTTTGTGTCCAGTGTGCGCCCCAGGCCAAAAAGTGGAGCCCACCAGTTTTCTACATTGCTGTCACCGGTCAGCGAGTGACAGGCCACGACGACATTGCTTCGCGCGGCGTTCAGTGTCCCCCAGGTTCGATAGGCCAGATCGACATCCTTGAGGATGGTCCCATCTTCCAGCTCGAAGGACTCAAGTGTGTGGATCTTCAGTTCAGACATTGGCCGTTTCAGAGGTGTTAGCTGATCTGGTTGTCCTACATCGCGAATGCTCCAGGGCCTGTTCGAGGTCTGCGAGCAGGTCTTCGATATGCTCTACACCGACAGAAAGACGGATTACGCTGTCCGTAATACCGGCCTCTTCCCGGGCCTCGATGCGCATGGAAGCATGACTCATTGTGGATGGTTGTTCGATGAGAGATTCCACTCCACCCAATGATTCGGCCAGGGTGAACACCTGCGTCGAAGAGAGCAGCCGTCTGATGGCCGTCGCATCACCCTTGATTTTGAATGACACCATTCCTCCGAATCCGGACTGTTGTTCGGTTGCGAGAGCATGATCCGGATGAGTGGTCAGGCCGGGGTAATACACCTCCTCGACCAGATCGTGATTGTCCAGATATCCAGCAACCGCGTGGGCATTTTCTTCGTGCTGACGCAATCTCAAAGGAAGCGTCTTCAGTCCACGAAGCACCAACCAGCTGTCAAACGGCACAGTGGTAGCGCCCGAGGCGTTGGCCGCAAAGTGAACCAGATTACGACCTTCCTCCGTTGCAGCTACGACCACTCCGCCGACTACATCGGAATGACCATTCAGATACTTGGTCGTCGAATGCACGACGTAGTCTGCCCCAAAATCGAACGGTTTCTGAAAGAGCGGAGACAAAAATGTGTTGTCCACGGCGAAGTCGATTCCTGCATCCGCGGCAATCTTGCCAATCTTGCGCAGGTCGTACACGCGCAGCAGAGGATTGGAAGGTGTTTCAACCCATACAAGCCTGGTTTCCGGCCGCAGATTCAGCGCCAGATTCAATGGATCACTCAGGTCCACGAACGAAACACTGAGTTTCCCCTGATTCTGAAGCCAGGTCAGCAGTCTCTCAGTTCCTCCGTAGCAGTCGTGAGAACAGACGACGTGGGCGTCGGACGAATACAGAGACAGCACCGTAGCAACGGCTGCCATACCGCTGGCGACGCAAACCGCTCCAGCACCTCCTTCCAGGTCTGCGAGCGTCGATTCCAGCGCAGCGCGCGTGGGATTGCCGCTTCTTGAATAGTCATACTCAGGCTTGCCGTTCGTGTCATCGAAACGAAAAATGGCAGTCTGGTAAATCGGAAGAGAAACGCTCTTGTAGGCTCCATCGGTGTGCTGGCCGGCGAGCGTGAGACGCGTTTGAGGATGCATGGTCTTGATCGGTTAAGTATCTCGGGTTTCATATTGCTTCCACCCGGAAGTCCGATCTCAGTGCCTTTCGAATTCGCAGCTTGTGGCGCGCCAGATCCAGAAGGGAAATGCGCCGGCCGAAGCCTCATGAGCTTCAATGATCGTAAACACGGTCACTGCCCATGGCATTTGCCCATCTTTGCCTTTGGTTTCGAAAAAAGAGGATATAAAAAAACCCTCCGGATAAATCGGGAGGGTCGCCATCGAAGCAGTGCTTCGGCGTCCTTCCCATCATCCTCGAAACTTCGAGCAGGATTTAGCACCATTTGATCTCCTATTGGAGTTCCGGTTGCTACGACGTCTTAGGGCCTGTCCCTCGGTCGTTCTTGATGGAAGTGCGGCAAGTATACGGCACGAACGCTTTTCTGTCCAAATGATGGCGGCATTGTCCTGCAATCTTGACAGATCCTCAACACGACCACTCTCCCCGATGATCACTCATCCCCACCTGGTGTCCATTCATGTGCCCGATGTGACTATTCGGCCTGTATGATTCAGAAACAGCCCTTTTTGGGAACAGCAATTGAATGTAAAGACACCAGAACCCGCCGATCACATGGTTAAAGGAGACGGAAATGAACGCAAACAAATTGAAAATCACGCTGCAAACAATAGCAGTTTCCCTGGTCTTGACGGGTTGCATATCGACTGCTGACGTGTCAAACGAAGCAACTCTCGACAACACAGGACAGATCGTCTGGCTGGAAAACGCACTTCAGGAAGAGGGTGTTTTTGTGTCACCGAAAGGTCCGGCCGATCTGAACGTTCCGGCGATTTCGAGCACGCTGCTCGTTCTCGATGGACGAGACGTATTGAGCGTTTACGAGTTCGATGACCTGGAGCTTGCCTCCAGCGAAGCATATGAGTTCTCAAACATCCGGGCGGACAGCGATGTGTATCTGAAAGATGCTCTCGTGGTCGTTCGGACAAGTGGCCGGGATACCGGGTTATCTCAAACGCTGAGGGAGATCATGGGGAACGCTCTTTAGCGACCCGGTCGGTACGTCAGACTGAGCCTGAATCTTCCGGGGTGCGGGTGGGCGTGGTTGGTGGTGCATGATGAGTGGTCGCCCGCCCGCATTCCTGGAACAGAATTCTCTCAATCACAGAGATGCAGCGCCGGGAGGGTAGCCCTTTCAGGCGTCATCCCTCTTGGAATACTCCACTACCTCTCCTCGCTCAACGAAACGCTTCAGAAGCCGCAGGTAGGAGGCCCAGCAATACGACGAAATGCGGAAATGATCGTTGGTCTCTGCCCACTTGCTGTGACGAAACGAGACCCACGTCCACTCGCCTTTCTCTTGCAGTTCAATACTGAGAAGGGTACCGGTCCAGTCCGGTTCTGCAGACGTGAATTCCCATCCGATCAACGAATCGGGGACCGCTGAAACCACCCGTCCTGTCCAGTCATATTCAGGTCCGAAATAGAACCTGTATTCCGAATTTATGTCCGGCCGACCCTCAGATTTCAGGGTCCACCACGCATCGAGTCCGTCGGGAGTCGTTATTGCCGCATAGACGTCTGCGGCGCATGCGTGAATCGGAAGTTTATGATCAATGGCTGCCATTGCTTTCTGCTGGATTACCAGACAGAATAAGCGTCCTTCCGGATTGATACCCGTTTTTCATGCTGTACGCTGATGTGATAAGGAAGTCCGGATAGCCATCGCCGTCAACGTCTCCCATCCCCGTCGTATCAAATCCGAGCGTCTCGCCAGCCACCTTTCCAGTAATGGTGTAGAGCAACGAAGCATCCCTTCCGGAATGGATGTACAACTTTCCACCCGAAACAGCGGCACTTCTATGCTGCCAGGCTCCAACGACCAGATCATCATATCCATCCAGGTTTACATCTCCGGCATCGGAGATCCCGATTCCGTATCCATCTCCTGCCGTTTCACCACTGAGGCTGTACAGCTTCGAACCGTCCGCTCCCGAATACAGGTACACTTTACCAGCGCCCGTGGCTACCGAATTGTCCCCCCAGTCAGAGATGTACACATCCTGATGTCCGTCCGCATTGAGGTCTCCGACCACTGACAAGAACATGCTTCCGTAGGCCCCCGCTCCCGAGTCGGGCTCGGCTACGAACTGGGCTTCCTGAGACAGGGAATTGTAAACATATGCTTTACCGGTCCCACGTTCTCCAGCACCCGGAGCCCCGATAACAAACGTAAATCCTTTGTCGTGCGAAGTGCCTGAGACCGATGAACCAAATCCGTGTCCCGCCCCTTCACCATTGACTGTCAGAAGTGTCGACTGGTCTGCTCCCGAGATAATGTGGATTGAACCAGTCTGAGAAAGGTCGCCTCCGTTGATGGCTCCCCCCCAAACCTGAAACGGCTGTCCGATGAGCACATCCGAATGGCCATCGCCATTTGCATCTCCGATGCCCTTGACCGACAGACCGAAAGCTCCTGGAGCTTCATCTCCTGAAACAGTGAAAAGAACCTCTCCATCCGTTCCTGAATAGACGCGAACCTGATTGGCGTACGGCGCTCCGGCCACCACATCGGGTACCCCGTCTGCATTTACGTCACCCGCAGCCTCGATTCCGTGACCAAGCCTTCCGCCCGGCCATTCACCCGTAGCCGTCCAGAGAAGATCACCTTTGCGTCCTGAATAGACATAAATCTTGCCCAGGCCACTGGAAAAACCAGGAGAAGACGTCGTGACATCGTTCACACCATCACCATCCACATCGCCAATGTTGCGAGCTATCCAGCCAAACGTGTCGCCGGCCTGTTCGCCGTACCAATCCTGAATGACCTTTGTGCCTTCTACAAATGAATCCAGAAATTCCTCATCTGCCGGGAAAAGATCTCGATAGCGCGGATCATCGTTGATATTCGCAGCCGCTGGCGAAGCGCCAATGTTTGCTGCCAATACGGCTCCGGAATCTCGCGCGTCGAAAAGCCATTTGAATGCCTCGTCGTGGTTGTCGACAAATGCGTATGCGACTCCCAGATTAAACATGATGCCCGGCGTTCCGGGGGCTTTTTCTGCCGCCATTTTGAAAGCTTCCAGGGAGGCTTCAAAACTCGAATTCCTCCGCTGAACCGTACCCAGAGTCGTCCATCCCTGAACGAAATCAGGATGATCGGCAGTGAGAGCATTCAGTTGGCTGATTCCCTCAGCAGTCTGGCCAGAGTTTATCTGGCTCATGGCAGCACCGAGTCGGGCGGCCGGTGTTTTTGTACCCGGCGTCTGGCCGAAAACAGGCAGCGCAACCATGCAAAGAAAGCATACTGCTGCCGAAAAGAGGTTCTTGGGCATTTTGATGGCAAATTGGTTAGGCAGAACCTACCAAATCATGCTCAGAACCGGACCATTTTTAACATGGGAGGACTTTTTGACGCCGTGACTAGTTGATCACGGAGAATGAACCGCTCTTCGAAGAGGCCCCTGAACGAACCCGATACAGGTACAATCCTGCGTTCAGCTTCGAGACATCGAGAGCCATTTCCGCGGTTGTATCCAGAATGTATGTAGAGGATGACTGAACTCGTCGTCCCAACATGTCGAAGACGTCGATATCAACCCGCGACGGTGAGGCCATAATAATCGGCAATGATATCCGGTTCAACGCCGGATTGGGAAACGGTGCCCCGAGTGATAACCGATCCGGTAGCTCGGTCGACTCTTCAACGGCGACACCGGCGGTGATGTGACTGAACAATCCACCATCTACCGTTCCGACAAAAGCGTTGCCGTAGCCGTCGAAAGCAATAGAGGTCACCCGTTCATGACCTTCCAAGCCTCCATTCATGGGCAGCCACTTCCCGCTCCAGGGGTTCAGTTGAAATACTCCACTTCCATAGGTCGTAATGTGGGGCGTTCCATTTCGGTCAAATTCGACGCTTCGGATGTCTTCCGAACCAACCAGTCCTGTGCCAGCGTTGTGCCAGGTCACGCCATCATCCCAGGATTCAACGACGGCTGAAAATCTGGTGCCACCCAGTATCCGACCCTCGTGTTTTGCGAACGTCTGCACATCGAACCAGGGCGCGGTATTTGAGGCCATGACCTGCCAACCATTTCCACTCAGATCCCGTCGCCACGCATCCCATGACGCTCCGGCCAGTATCGCGCCAGAGTCGGTTTCTATGACGGCTGATATATCCCTGAAAGCCTGATCGCTACCCTGAACTGTCGAAGCCGCCCAGGAATGTCCGTCGAAGAAATACACGCCGGCGTGATATCCGGCCAGGATGGTTCCGTCAGAGGTGATATCTATATCCCGGATGGACGGCATTCCCGGAGGACCAAGTGCAGTCCACCCGTTCGACGCCGTGAGTTTCCAGACGCCGACCGTCGTCGCCGCGATCAGTTGTCCTTCTGCGTCCAGATCTATGTCTGTAATTTTTTGAATCAAGGGTTCGGATTCGAAACCTCTTTGCCAGTTCACTCCCAGATCTGTGGAAATGAACAGGCCTCCGTTCGTACCGGCCACCAATCGCCCGTCATCAAGAGCCCGTACGACCGTAATCTGGCTGTCCAATCCCTGGCTGGACGCGTTCCATGACGCACCATTATCGGTGGACCTCAGAATGCCTTCGCCTTGCGTCCCAATCAATATGGATGATTCGAGAAACAGCATTGATTGCACCCCTGACCCGGAGGCCGGGCTTGCTGACCAGGATGAACCGTCGTCCGTCGATTCGAACAGGTTGCGATATCCCCCTGCGAAAATGTGCCCTTCGGGACCGACTTTGAGCTCAGCGACCGTGAACGGATCTGGAAACGGTTGAACGCAGGTCCAGAGCGTCCCATTTCCGCGAGAGCGGTAAATGGAGCATCCCCCATTTTCAGGATTAATACCCGCGAAAATGCTGCCGACATCATTCGTTTCGATCGATACAACATTGTATTCCTGAAGTCCGGTCGAGGCGAACTCCCAGTTCAGCCCCATGTCAGATGAACGGAATATTCCCAGTGATGTGGCTGCAAACAGATATTCCGAATTGGATGAGAGGTCCTGCACCGCGACATCAAATCCCTGAAGCGTATGCGCGCTCCAGGATCCGGCCGATCCAACTGAGCGATAGACAAATCCGTTCGACCCGGCGAGCAATAATCCTGGTTCCGGCTCGAGGACGGTCGACGTGAAGATGTTGGCGAGTGCCGCAAAATGCCAGGTGTCATCTCCGGCAGGCAAGCGGTACAGGCCGGTTCCCCAGGTAGCAGCCCAGAGCGACCCGTCATCGCGGGCATGCAAGTCGCGGACATCGAACTGAACCAGCCCGTCCGAAACGTTTTCCCACGATTGTCCCTGATCGACGCTCTGGAACACCCCGTTGGATGTGGCGGCAAAGATCTGCCCACCGGCGGTCCGTTCCAGGTCCCAGACGGTCGTTCCTCCGAACGGTCCATTGACGCCGGACCAATAATCCGTCTGAGCTCTGACCTCGGTGGTCAGTGCCAGTAGAATGGCCGTCGATAAAACGAAGCGGGTGATATGACGATAAGACATAGACATCCACCATCATTATCGACCGAAAAACGTCATTTTAAAACGAATCAGGGGCGAACCTGCAGCTTTTCAGAGCATGCCTGAACGGTTGGCGAAAAAGCGAGGACGACCAGAGCTTCCAGGCGCCGGGAGAACGATTATTTGGCGTCTTTGGCCTGCTGAATCAGCTCCTTCTGCTCTTTGGACAGGGATTCTGGAATCCTGATGTCCAGATGCACGATTAGGTCCCCCTTTTTGGACTCCGTTTCGACGCCGTGGCCCCTGATCCGGAGTTTGTCACCAGGTTGAGATCCTTCCGGAACGGTCAGTTTGAGCTGTTTGCCGTGTGGAGTCTTGATATGCAGCGCAGATCCCAGAAGCGCATCGAAAACAGACACTTCAAGTCCCGTATGAATAGAGAGCTCTTCACGATAGAATCGTTCGTGATCCTCAACTCGGATCGTCACGTACAGATTGCCAACGCTGCCGTCCGGTTTTGGCCTTCCTTTTTCCCTTATCCGAATCTTGTGGCCGTCTTTAACACCCTTCGGAAAGGGAATGGAGACTTTTTCACCATCGAGAGAAAAGCTGAGCTTCCCTCCCTTCAACATCCTGGAAAATGAGATTCGGACGGTTCTTTTCCGGTCGTATGCCGTGTTCTCTTTCCGGCGTGGGTCTCGCTGCTGCGGACCACTTCGTGAGCCACCTGGCGAACCAGCTTGTGGGCCGCCCGGCCCTCCGCCTTGCGCTGCGCCGCCAAAAAACCGCTCAAAAATGTCCCCAAAACCGCCTCCCACGTCGAATCCGCCCGGATCCATGCGCACGTAGGTTCCATCCGGGTTCTGATAGTACTGTCCACCGGTTCGAGTGGAGAATGGGCTGCCACCGGGACCACCCGGGCCACCGAATTTCCTCATTCTGTCGTATTGACGACGTTTTTTAGGGTCTGACAGCGTTTCGTAGGCAGATTGAACCTCTTTAAATCGCTCTTCAGCACTCGGATCATCGGGGTTTCTGTCTGGGTGCAGTTCACGCGCGAGCTTCCGATATGCCTTCTTGATGGCATCCGGCTCCGTTTTTTCGGTAACACCGAGCGTTTTGTAATAGTCTGCAGCCATTTTCAGTGCCTGAGGCCGGTTGAATCGATACGAACGGGCCTATCTACCGCTTGTTGAACTTCAGTGCAAGTCCTCCTGATCACTGGTTTTGGCGGAATTCCGATGGTATTCTGCCACTTCTTCAGGTATCGTTGCGCCAATTCCCATCTCCAAATTCGTGCCAAGAGCCCAATCTTGACAGATATGTCAGACATTTCAGACATCAAAAAGGTTCTCATCGCCAACAGGGGTGAAATCGCAGTTCGAGTTATCAGATCCTGCCGGGAACTGGGTATCGAAACGGTGGCCGTGTTTTCTGATGCGGATCGGACGGCTCTTCATGTGCGCATGGCAGATGAGGCCTACCACATCGGGGCCGCTCCATCGGCCGAATCCTATCTGGTTCAGGAGCGCATTCTTGAAGTCGCGAAGGCTTCTGGCGCAGATGCCGTCCATCCGGGATATGGCTTTCTGTCTGAGAACAGTTCGTTCGCCCGCGGTTGCGAAGAAGCCGGACTGCGTTTCATTGGCCCGACTCCGGACGCCATCGAGGCAATGGGTGACAAGACTGCCGCTCGCGCATTGATGGAAAAGGCGGGCGTACCTATGGCTCCCGGGACCGTCGATGCAGTAACGGATCAGTCTGAGGCAGCCGCCATCGCTGCTGAGATCGGCTATCCCGTTCTGATCAAGGCTGCCGCCGGCGGTGGCGGAAAAGGAATGAGAATCGTGCGAGACGATGCTGACTTCGTGGCTTCGATGGAAACAGCTTCTCGCGAAGCCAAATCTGCTTTTGGCGACGGCCGCGTTTTTATCGAGAAGTATATCGAACGGCCACGGCACATCGAATTTCAGATCCTGGCAGACACGAAGGGTAACACAGTGCACCTCTTCGAGAGGGAGTGCTCGATTCAGCGACGCCATCAAAAAGTAATCGAAGAAGCCCCTTCGTCGGTTGTGACCGACGAACTTCGAAGCGAAATGGGCCAGGCGGCCGTCCGGGCGGCTGCCTCCTGTGGATACGTCGGCGCCGGGACGGTCGAATTTTTGCTCGACCAGAACATGAATTTCTTTTTCATGGAAATGAATACCAGGCTTCAGGTCGAGCATCCGGTGACGGAGAGCATAACCGGTATCGACCTCGTGGAACTGCAGATCCGAATCGCTGAAGGCAGGGCGTTGCCGTTCGAACAGAAAGATCTCCAGATGGGAGGTCACTCTATTGAGTGCAGGATCTACGCCGAAGACCCACTCAACGACTTCATGCCGGGCCCGGGCATTCTTTTGAAGCATGACCCGCCTGCCGGTTTTGGCGTTCGCGTGGACAGTGGTGTTGAAGAAGGCTCCGAAATTTCGCTCTTCTATGACCCGATGATTTCAAAACTGACGACCTGGGGAGCAACCCGCGCAGAGGCTATCGCACGCATGAGGCGGGCCCTGGACGAGTATGCGATCGCCGGCGTACCCACCACGATCCCCTTTTGTCGGTTTGTGATGGATCACGAGGCATTTACCGGTGGCAACTTCTCAACCCACTTCGTTGAGAATAATTTCAGTGCAGAAAAATTACTGGAAGGAGCCGAGGAACTTGAATCGGCCATCGCCATTGCTTCGGCACTTTACGCCGACGGCCACCGGCACCATAATGGTCAGGCGGCAGCTGGGAAGTCATCGGAATTCAGCTCCTGGAGAAAAAATCGAAAGGAGTTGGACTAGTCGGAAAGTATGCTCTCGAGGACGGCGACTTAGACCCACGCTTGCTCAAGCTCCAGACCTTGTGACACGAGCCAGTCCGCCACCGCCATCACCGCCTCCCGCACACCTTTGGTTGTCATGGGATCGCCAAACGGCTGTAGACTCACATAAACACCTTCTTTCTTGGGCCACGCCTGAATCAACAGCTCCTGCCGCAGGTCGGGTTCTTCGGAGGTTGCTTTGAACAGCAATCCGTCAGACGCCAAGTCTCGGTACGCTTCCAACACGATGGCGTGACCACCATCAAATGAACGTACTTGTTTCGTAAACGGGCCGACGTTTGTGAGCGAACCCTTGAGTGAAGCGTGTTGCATATCGATCGATGTGATGAGTCGCGGCGCCGAAGGCATCACCTTCGTGCATCGAAATTCAGCGTGATGGATGGGTTTATTCTGGTCCAGCCACTTGCGGGCGTATTTGGTTTGAAGCGTCGCGGGTGGCGGGTCGCCTTCGATGACTTCAAAACATCCAGATTCCTTGCCCTCGGCCACCGAAAACGCATAGTATTCGGGATGATCCGTGGTGAGAAACAGGGAGCCTCCTTCTATGAGTCGCGACGATAGAATCCGGAAAAATTCTGACTGAAGAAGCCTGTTCTTGTGATGCTTCTTCCGTGGCCAGGGATCCGGAAAATTGACAAATACGCGGTCCAGTGAGTGCTCGCCGAGCACGTCCCGAACCAGAAATCGGGCATTGCCCTTAAAAAGGCGGACATGCTCGGTGTCATTGCGCTTCATCCGGCGATAGGTTCGCCAAACTGAGCCGAGCGACACTTCCGCTCCCAGAAGATTCCATTCAGGATGGTCCTCTGCCAGATGCTCCAGGTAGTGTCCACCACCAAAACCGACCTCCAGCACAAGGGGGCCGGGCCGCGTGAACAACGTGGCATCATCAATGGGAGTCTTCAGGTCTCCGGCTTTGAGAAGTATGTCGTGCGCATTTTCCATGGCCCGCGAGTTTACACACTTGCTGGCTGCGACCCAAGTGATGAAACCGTGGATTCCCTGCTCGACCTCGCGCTCGAGCGTCCCCTCAGGGAAGCCAGCTTACTTTCAACACTTGCTTCAAGCATAACCAGAGCCGGCACCAGAATGATAATGATGAACGTGGCGAACAGGATTCCGAACCCGAGGCTGGCCGCGATGGGAATGAGGAATTGAGCCTGAAGGCTGCGCTCGAGAATGAGTGGCAGAACACCCAGAAACGTCGTGATTGATGTCAGCAGGATGGGTCGGAATCGAACCTTGCCAGCATTGATCACAGCCGTTCGAATATCATGCCCCTTCTCTCGTTCCTTGTTCACATAGTCGATCAACACGAGTGAATCGTTGACCACGACGCCCGAAAGACCGACGATTCCGAAGAGGCTCAGAACACCGACTGCCAGTCCCATCACAAGATGTCCGACAATGGCTCCGATAATCCCGAAGGGAATGGCCGACATAATGATGAGAGGCTGAGTATACGATTTGAAGGGAATAGCCAGCAGGGCGAAAATCAAAAAGAGCGCAATCAGAAATCCGCGTTTGATGGCGTCCACCGCATCAGCCTGCTCCCTCTGCTCTCCTTCGAACGAGCCCCGAAATCCGGGATACGTCTGTGCCATGCGGGGAAGAATGTCTGCTTCCAATGCATTGATAACATCCTGCGCGGGCACCACATCCTCATTGACTTCCGCTGTGATCGTCACGATTCGATTACGGTCCCTGCGATTGATAGCCGCTGTTCCGGTTCCTACCGTTACCATCGCTACCTCAGAGAACGGTATTTCGGCTCCCGAAAGCGTTCGGATATTGAAGTCATCGAGATCCGAAAGAGCATCACGTTCTTCGCGCGGAAGCCGAACCATGACTTTTACATCGTCCCTTCCACGCTGAACGCGCAGCGCTTCATTTCCGTAAAAGGCCCCTCGAACCTGACGCGCCAGATCGTCGAGGGTGACACCCAGCATTTCTGCTTCGGGTTTCAGTTCCAGTTTGAGCTCTTTCTTTCCCGGTTGCCGATCGTCTTCGATCTGATACGTACCGGCAAAGTTGGCAATCTCTTCCTTTACCTCTTCGACCGCCTCATTCAGATCATTGGCGTCAGACGCCGACACTTCAAGTTGAATGGCGCTTCCCAGAGAAAATATTGCGGACTGAAACTGTAGCGATCGGACCTCGGGCATATCGCCGGCGGCTTCGCGCCATCGTGATTCGAATTCTGCTGAAGAAATCTCTCGAATTTCTGATTCCAACAGCTCGAAGTTGATTTCGGCGATGGTAGGATCGATGAGGCCCGGACCCCCTCCCTGGTTGGGTTGAGATGTTAATGATGGTGCCTTTCCAATGATCGAAAAAACGTGTTTCACGATGGGCGGATGATCCTCGTCCAGTTCACTCTGAATCTGGGCCGCGACCTCCGTTCCTATCAGTTCAAGACGGGCTGCAACGGCTTCCGTTCGGGTCGCAGGAGTTCCTTCAGGCATTTCCAATCGGGCAATCACGTTTTCGCCCTCGATATCAGGCATGAAACTGAACTTCACAAATCCTCCCGCCACCATTCCGACCGCCAACAAAACCGCTGTAATACCGCCCAATACCACGTAATTGTAGTGTTGTGTTACGAATTCCAGTGTCCTGGTGAGTGGTCCCTCAACATTCCAGGTCATGAAATCGGCGATCTTTTTTTGAGCCCTCTCAAGAGTTCTCGCCACCACATTCTTCGCACCACCACGAAGCGCCTTCACGTGTGCCAGGTGAGCAGGCAGAATGAAGAGGGACTCGATCAACGATATGCCAAGGACCGTGATAATCACGATGGGCAGCTGCTGCATGAACTTGCCGATGATGCCCGGCACAAAGAGAAGTGGAGTGAATGCCGCCATCGTCGTCAGGACTGCGAATACTACGGGACGAGCAAGACGAGTGGTTCCGTGGACCGCGGCGTCTTCCGGATCATGCCCCGCTTCCTGTTCTGCGAATATGTTTTCACCGATGACTATGGCATCGTCCACCACTATCCCGAGGGCCAGGATGAAGGCCACCAGAGAAATCAGATTTATCGATGCCCCCAGAAACAGCATGACGGCGAATGTGCCCAGAAAAGAGATGAAGATCCCGGCCGATACCCAAAAAGCCAGACGGGAATTCATGAACAGCCCCAGCGCGATAATCACCAGAAGAAGACCCATGGCCCCGTTCTTGAGCATCAACTCGTAGCGGCTGTTGAGAAGCTTCGCTTCATCCTGCCACACGGATACCTCAATACCTGCGGGCAAGGGCACCGTTTCGACGTATTCGTAGACCTGCTCGACAATGTCCAGAACGCGTTCGTCCGAGGTTCGATACACCTCGAGAAGCGCCGTAGGATTCCCATCGAATCGTGTGATGAGATCTGATTCCTCGAAACCATCAGTAATGGTTGCGATGTCGCCGAGACGAACGACAGATCCATCGGGTGTCGCCCGGACGATGATCTCTGCGTAATCGGAAGCAGAATAATTTTGCCCTTTCGTCCTGACAAGTATCTCCTCGTCGATGGCGCGGATGGATCCTCCGGGAAGATCGAGGCTTCCCCGACGCACCGCCATGGTGACTGCGTCGAGAGACAGCGAATACGCCTTCAGGGTCTCATCGCTCAACTCAATAGACACCTCATATTCGCGAACTCCGCTGACCGCCACATAAGAGATTCCTTCCGAGGACGAGAGTTCATCCTTCATCCTGTTGGCAAGTTCCTTCAGACTTCTTTCAGGCACATCGCCGTGGATTGCCAGCTGGATGGCCTGCCGCCGGGTCGTTACTTCAGATATTTCCGGCTCTTCAGCTTCCAGTGGAAACGTGGAGATGCGATCGACCTCAGATTTCACGTCGTCCAGCGCTCGGGTAACGTTTTCCCCGAACTTCAACTGGGCCGTAATAACGCCAGCATTTTCTGCTGAAACCGAAATGATGCGGCGAATTCCATCCACGGCTTCGATCTGCGCTTCTATTTTTTGAACGATCGACTCTTCGATTTCGTCAGGTGATGCTCCCGGGTAGTCAACTCGAATCTGAATCGAATCGAGGCTCGCTTCCGGAAAAACCTCCTGGACGATGCTGGACACCGAGACGAATCCGATCAGCACAAAAAACAGCATCAGTAGGTTTGCTGCGACGCTGTTTCGCGCCATCCATGCAATTGCTCCTTTCATAGTTGGTTCTCTGCTATCTGGATGAACGGCTTCCTTCGACTTCACGCACACCCATCCCTTCCGTCACGACAGCCAGGGATGAGACGACAACCCGGTCGCCTGGCATGAGTCCGCCAGATAGATATACAGTGCCTTGCTCGGCAGTCAGCACGTCGACATTTCGAATCGAAACCGTCTCGTTGTCGACGACCCAGACCTGATCGTTATCACGAAGGGCCGGGCGAGGAATGACAGATTCACCATCGAAGTCCCTGGCTGCGATGACAACGCTTGCGTACGAACCAACCAGGAGAGGTGACTTTCCGCTGTTCAGTCCGTACGGATCATCGACCTGAACGACCAGGCGAATGGTCCTCGTCGTCGGATCGAGGGCTCCCTCAGTCCTCACGACCTTGCCATCCCATTGTTTTAGCCCCGCACCGTTTCCGGTCATCACCCTTGCTTGAATTATGCGATCGGAAGTCAGTCCGGGAATGTCTCCCAACAATTCAGCCTGATCGGTGCGCAGTGCCACAACGATTTCCGCGATATCTGTCGAATAAAACGATGCGACGACCATTCCGGGGGCCAGGTATTGACCCAGTTCAGCTTGCCTGGACAGGATCCGCCCGTCAAACGGCGCGCGTATTCGCGATCTCTCCAGACGCCGAAGGCTGTCATTCAAACGCGCCTCGGCAGCCGCAACTGCTGCATCGGCAAGAACAATCTGCGGCTCCCTGAAAACAAGACTGCCCATCTCGCCCTCCTTGGGCGGCTTCAGGTCAGGATCCCGTCTCTTCAGCCTCTCCCATTCGTCCTTTGCAATCTGAGATTCCTCCCGAGCGACAATGGCTTCGTATTTACGTGCCGTGACTTCCGCTCTGGCAACCGAGACTGCGTTCACATAGTCCGTGGAATCGAGTTCGATCAAAATCTGACCCTTCTCGAAAGCCCCGCCATTAACGAAGTCCTCCGAGGCCGACACAATTCGGCCGGCGACTTCTGATGAAAGGGCCACCTGCCTCCGAGCGGACACAGTTCCGCTTCCTGACACGGTCAGGCTGCCAGTTGCGCGCTCTACGGATACGGTTTCCACAAGAGGAGCCAGTTCGCGTCGTTCTTCCTTCTCAGGTTCGGGGCGCAGGCCGATCAGAATGATCAGTCCGATCACGCCAACGGCGAGAATGCCTACACCTATGAGGAATGGTTTGAAGTTGAATCGTGACATCGTGCTATCGTGCTATCTATCTGGTCATGTTTTGAAATCGAGAATCGGGCAATCACGCCGGGTCAATCGACCCAGACGCCTCCAAGGGCCCGATAAAGTGTGAGTTTGGCCAGAGCCCCGGAGCGGGTGGCTGTAGAAATTGAGCCCTGTGTCCGTAGTTCATTCAGTCGCGCGTCAATGAGAGAGACATAGTCGCCCACTCCCCGCTCGTAACGATCCCGCATCGTCTCATATGAGGCAGACGCGCTGGCATTCGAAGATGTCATGGCTTCCATCTTCTGATGTTCAGCATCGAACATCGAGAGCGACGAAGAAACTTCCTGAAATCCGGTCAAAACGGCTTTTTCGTAGGCTGCCGCGGCTTGTTCGTATTGAGCCCAGGCCATTTTGACAGCGGCACGCCGGGCACCTGCTGCAAAGACAGGGGCTGTCAATGATCCTCCGAACAGCCAGAATCGCTGCGAGGTCTCAACAAGGGCTCCCAGGTCTGAACTCTGCCTACCCCCTGACGCCGTCAGGGAAAACGAGGGGAATTGCTCGGCCCGCCTTACTCCGATTGCCTGTCGGGCAGACTCGAGTCGGGCTGCGGCCGCTATCACATCCGGGCGCGAAAGCACAAGTTCTGACGGCAACTCATCCGGAAGCGGGGCTGCGTATGAGACGGGAGCATCCGACACGCCCACAAGCTCTCTAGTCTGTGATGGAATGGTACCCAACAGGACTCCCAGCCGTGCATATGCTCCGACTAAAGCAGCATCCACGGATGGCCTCGCCGCCCGGGCTTCGTCGGAAGTCTGTTGAATGGAATACCATTCAAACGAAGACACCAGACCTCGACGATATCGGTCCTCTGTGATTTCGAGACGTTCTTTGAGCAATCCGACCTGCTCCTCCGTCAGCCGGACCTGCTGCTGCAGATCGCGAATTTCGAAATACGTAGAGATGACCTCAGACATCACTCCCATTCGCGCGGCAACGTAGTCAGCTTCGGTGGCAATGAGTTGACTCAGCGCCGCCCGCGAACTGGCTCGTGCCTTGCCCCAGAAATCGAGTTCGTAGGACATGCCCAACGAGGCGGAGTAGGTAGTGACATCGAATCGGTCCGGAAACCCGGGAATCGATGATGAAAATTGTCCCGTAGCGCCCAGATTTGTCGGTGTGTTTTGCCGGTTTCCGTCAGCATTCAGTTGGACACCGGGAAACTGGGCCGAACGGGTCGCGCGATGACTTTGTTGGACTTCCATAACGCGAGCCGCTGCAATTCTGAGGTCCAGATTGGCAACAAGTGCGGAGTCCAGCAGAGCGGAAAGAACTGGGTCTTCCCACATGTCCCACCACGCCGATGAATCCGCTTCTTTTACAGCGGTAAACACGTGAGTATCGGCCTCTACAAATGACTCGGGCAGCCGCGAGGCAACATCAGACTGAATCATTTGTGGAGCCATCGTGCACGCGGAAAATGACACGGAGACTGCCAACGTGAATGCGGCTGCCCGAATTGATCTAAGTGGATATTCCATTGTAGAGTACATCAAATACGTGTTGCTTTCGCTCTTCGAGTGACAATTCAGGATCCTCAACGAGAGCCGGGCTCAGGGAGGAAAAAGAGGGCATTCCGATGAAATACATGACGGTCATTCCAAGGATGGAAATCATGAGTTGGATCGGGTTCATAGGCCGGATTTCTCCGGTGTCAACGGCAGACTGAATGCGTTCCATGACCTTCAGAGGCCCAGCAACACTTGAATCCACCATCCTCTTTTTCAATAATTCGGTGGCTACGGGGGCGCCGTTGAGATTCTCATGCAGCCACAGTCTGTAAACCTCCGGATGCTCGGCGTGCTCGGTCAGATACACGTCGATCATACTCTTAAGGGTTTCCCGAAACGCTTGTTTTCGATTCATCACCTCATCCATCGCAGAGAAAAAGTGATCCAAGACATGTTCGAAGACCGATGCGTACAGCAAGTCTTTGCTCCGAAAGTAGTAGTGCAACATGGCCTTGTTGATGCCAGCTTCGTCGGCAATCTCCTGCATGCGCGCGCCATCCTTCCCCTTGTGCGCGAAAACACGCAACGCAGCTTCGAAAACTGCCAGCTCGGTCTCGTTTGTTGCAGCAAAAGTGGCCATGGATATCGGGTATATTGGACCCACTTACCACATGGTTTAACTATTTGTTTCAACCATTTGGTTAATTTTGATCAACAAAAAAGACCGTTTCGCTAAAAACGGCCTCTATTGCCCTTATTTGACCGTTTCAGGTCTGGTAATTATTCCTCGGCTGCTTCAGGTGCTCGCAATCCCAACTCCCGATCTACGAGAAACAGTCCCTGTCCTGACGATCCGGCCAGACGCAAGCTGTCGATAATGGCTTCCGCATTTTCCTCCTCCTCTACCTGTTCGTCGATGAACCAGTGAAGCAGGGTCTGAAGGGCATAGTCTTTCTCTTCCACAGCGACTTCGTACAGCTCGTGAATGAGTTTGGTCACATGACGCTCGTGCTCGAGAACCTGCTCAAAAGCGTCGAGAGCGGTCTCGAACTTCACTTCTGGTGCGTCGAGCTTATAAAGAACGGGAGTTTCGCCGCGGCGAATGAGGTGATCAAACAACTTCATGGCGTGATCAGTCTCTTCCTGCCACTGGATTCGCATCCAGTTGGCCGCTCCGCTCATTTTCATGTCTTCAAATCGGGCGGACATGGCCAGATACAGATATGCTGACTGATATTCTTCCTGTATCTGTACGTTGACTGCGTCGAGTGTCCTCTGATTCATGTTTCGGTGGGTGTTGTGAAGGATTTGCGGGCCGGCGATGAAACGCTTGAACGCATGATCTGTTTTTTTGTCGCTTACGTTTCGCTCAGATCGAACAAAATAAACCATGTGATGGTATTACGCTCTCCGGCCACGAAACCAATCCCAGAAATCTCCGCGCCCGAACAACGTTACGATCCAATATTCCGCGGACGAATTCCGGGCTGTGACCAGCCCTTTAACAAATGGCAAGCACCTCGCGCATTTTGTGGGCCGACGATGAAATTGATCTGTTGCGACCACACATCCTATTTCTCGAATCCAGAGGATTTGAAGTAACCAGCGTCACGAACGGTAAGGACGCGATCGAACAGGTCCGGGAAGGTCTCTGCGATCTCGTTTTACTGGACGAGCAGATGCCGGGCATGGGCGGTCTTGAAGCCCTGAACGCAATCAAGGAGCTGGCAAACGACCTTCCGGTGGTGATGATCACCAAAAGTGAGGAAGAGCGGATAATGGAGGAGGCGCTGGGCGGAAAAATCAGCGACTATCTGACCAAACCCGTCAATCCCAGCCAGGTACTCCTCACATGCAAACGTATCCTGGATGGTCGCCGAATCGAAAGCGAAGCGGCGTCCCAGAATTACCTGCAATCGTTCGGCGAGATCACGAGTGCCCTCATGAATCCTCTGGATCATGCCGACTGGGTCTCGCTGTATCAACGGCTCATCAAATACGATCTGGAGCTGGATGCAGACGAGGGCGTGCGCCAGGTTCTCGATGATCAGTACCAGGAGGCAAACCGCTCGTTTTCACGCTATGTGGAAGGATCGTACAAGGATTGGATTTCAGCAACAGACTCTGCACCAGACGAAGATCGGCCAGCCCTTTCTCACGAAGTGATCCCAAAATGGGTCATTCCGGAAATGGACAAGAACAGGCCGGTCATCTTTTTCGTCATCGACTGCATGCGATACGATCAGTGGCTTGAGTTTGAAAAGCTTCTCGCGCCGCTGTTCACGATGCAAAAGGATTACCACTATTCCATTCTACCCACCGCCACTCCCTATTCGCGCAACAGCATATTTTCCGGACTGCTTCCGGTCGATATAGCTCGGGACTATCCGAGAATCTGGTCGGCGGGTGAGGATGATGAGCACAGCCGGAATCGAAACGAGGAGCAGTTCCTGAATGACCAGCTCAAACGGAGGCACATCAAGGCTCGGGTGCGCTACGACAAACTGATCGGCACAAAGGATGGTCGTGAATTCCAATCTTCGGTACATGACCTCTTGCAGAGCGACCTGAGCGCCGTTGTTGTGAACTTCGTCGACATCCTGGCTCACAGCCGCTCGGATTCGGCGGTTTTGAAGGAAATCGCCCCGGACGAGCGAGCCTACCGGGCCCTCACCAGAACGTGGTTCGAACATTCCTGGCTGTATTCGGCATTTCAGCAATTGGCCGAGACCGATTGTACGATTGTCATCACCACTGACCACGGGGCCATTCGCAGTCTTCATGGGACAAAGGTCGTGGGCGATCGTGAAACGTCTACTGCGTTGCGCTACAAGTATGGTCGCAATCTGAAGTGCGACAGCCGGCACGCGGTTTTTGTGAAACATCCGGAAGAGTTTGGATTGCCGAGCGACAATCGAAATACCAATTTCATTATCGCTAAGGAAGACTACTACTTCGTCTACCCGACCAACTACCATCACTACCTCAACAAGTATCGTGACACGATGCAGCACGGTGGTGTGTCCATGGAAGAAATGATTCTTCCTGTTATTACACTGCGTCCCAAGTAAATCGGAGCGCCAGACGTCTGGACATGGAATCATTTTCGCATATCAGCTCCTCCGAGGCAGAGACACAGAAGATCGGCAGGGACTTCGGGAAGTGTCTCGAGCGTGGAATGGTAGTCGCCCTGGTTGGAGATCTGGGGGCCGGTAAGACTCAGTTTGTGAAAGGCGTCGCCTCGTCAAAAGACGTCGATCCCGCCATGGTGTCGAGCCCGACCTTCACGATTGCGCACGAATACGATGGTTCGCTTCCCATTCACCACCTGGATTTGTACCGTCTCGAAGGAGTCGAGGAGGTTCGTCGCTCTGGCGTACACGACTATCTGGGGGGAGATGGCATCTGTCTCGTCGAATGGCCCGAGCGAGCCGAATCGCTGCTTCCTGACCACACGATTCTGGTGCGTCTTCAGCATCTGGGCGGCGACCGGCGACAAATTGATTGCTATCCTCCGGAACAGAAGTGACTCCGTCACTCGCATATCTGCTCGAGCTGCCCCGCTACGCCACCTCCGGAAGTTCTGCGATCAAGCCGGGACTCGATCGAATTGAACGCCTACTTGCGGGCCTTTCAAATCCGGAACGAACCTTCAGATCTGTATTGGTGGCAGGGACGAATGGAAAAGGATCCGTGGCCTCAATGGTTTCAGCCTGTCTAACGGCAGCGGGGATGCGAACGGGGCTTCACACTTCGCCCCACCTGCTCCATGTCGGTGAGCGCATGAGGATCGACGGTCAGCCTGCGGATGAAGACTGGCTTTCGGACACACTTCGTCTTCACGCAGCGCTCTTTCAGGAGATATCTCCAAGTTTTTTCGAAGCGGTGTTCGCCCTTTCCTGCCTCTACTTTTCAGAGAAGGAAGTGGATATGGCCGTCGTCGAAGTGGGCCTTGGAGGGCGACTCGATGCCAGCAACATCCTGTCTGCCGAAGTTTCAGTCATCACCTCGATTGCTCTTGATCACACGCATATTCTGGGAGGATCGCTCAGCGAAATCGCCCGAGAAAAAGCTGGCATTGTCAAAGAGGGTCGACCGGTTGTCTGTGGAGCGCTGGATCGGGATTCTCTGAGGGTAATCACAGACATAGCAGCGTCGCGAGAAGCGCCGTTGCACGACGCCTCCAAACAGGTCAGGGTACAGACAGACGCGTCCGGCAGGACTTCCCTTCGCTCCGACATGAATGATCTGGCTTCTCTGCGGCTCGATCTCGTCGGTGACCACCAGCGGGCAAACAGCGCTGTGGCTTTGCGCACGCTCGAGCTTGTAGCGCCTGATCTCACACCAGATTCCATTCGGGTTGGATTGGAATCAACCTCCCGCCTCAGTGGAATCCGTGGACGCGCCGATATCATCGCACGAGACCCGCTTATCATGGTGGATGTGGCGCACAATGTCGAGGCGATTGAGTCGGCGCTGCGAACCTTTTTCGCCGAACGAGCGAGATACAATGCGGGCGGTATAGACAAAAGCGAGACTGTCGATGTGATTTTGGGGCTTCTGGCGGACAAGGACGTGGAGGAAATTGCGACGGTGCTGGTCCGCTACCCTGTGAGAGTACTACCGGTGGAAATCGACGTTGAGCGGGGCCTTGATGCCAGTTCTCTTGCAGATATTTTGAGAGGAAAGGGTGTTTCAGTACTAGAAAACCCTGGTTCTGCCTGGAAAGCCGTATCGGCTGCAAGAAAATCAGAGACCGACTGCATCGTATTGGGTTCTCATCACGTAGCAGCAGAGATACTGCGTCTTTCGACGGGTCAATCCGCTCATTGAAGCTGGTGCTTGCCTGATATTCTGGAACGATTGCTTCATGTAATATTCCATTCCCAGGACGAACCAAGCTTGTTTTTCGGTGTTTATGGCCTATCTTGAGCGTAATAGCGCTGTCCGCACAGGTTTAACTCAGCTTTTACTACGTGCAGGTGCTTCGCCGACCCAACTCCTTTCCGGGATCCGGCACCTTGATTTCAGTGGTAGATTTCAGTGGTCCAGATTTCATCCGGCCGCTTTTCTCAACCTCTTTCCAACAATCCTTTCCAGTCGAAGAGAATTCGATTCAACGTCGGGCACGACCCGTGCGAATCCCATCCGGTTCGAGCAACCTCGAATCCGCCGACAAGCGCTCACTTCCTGAGCCCTATTTCGAATCCCCAATATTGATACATGAAAATTGCAGACCTTCAGGACAAAAAGCTTCCTGAACTCAAAGACATCGCAAAGAACCTCAACCTTTCGGGGTTTTCCGCGATGCGTAAACAGGATCTCATTTATCTGATCCTCGAAGCCAAGGCAGAAGCTGCTTCTGGCAACAATCGCCGCCGTTCCTCTGACGATGATCGAGGTGATCGTCGCGGAGGATCAGCCTCAGGAGACCGGGATTCGGGCTCAGACAGAAATGACCGCCGGGATAATGGCCGAGGTGGACGCGACCGCAATCAAAGCGGAGATCGCGACCAGAAACGCCGTGGCGATGATCGCCGATCCGAGTCCAGAAAATCCGATTCCGACAAGAAGTCGAATTCGGACTCTGGTGACCGTCGTCGGGATGACGACCGGGGCGGACGTGATGACCGAGGAGGGCGTGATGACCGAGGCGGGCGTGATGAACGAGGTCGTGGACGCGACCGCGACGATCGTGGGCGTGATGATCGGGGTCGCGACGACCGCGGCCGAGGACGAGATCGTGACGATCGGGGTCGGGAAGACCGTAATCGTGATGATCGCGGGCGGGAAGATCGTGGGCGCGGACGAGGACGTGGGCGTGACGATCGCAATCGTGATGACCGCAATCGTGACGACCGAGGGCGTGATGACCGTGGAGGAAGACGAGGAAACCGCGACGACAGCGGTCGCGGACGCTCCGACGGTAATAAAGAACGCGACGATCGCGGAAGAGGACGTGGCCGTGGTCGCGACGACCAGGGTGGCCGCAACAGAGATGAAAAAGGTGGACGTGGGAACCGAAACCGGAACAGAAACCGCAATCGTGAGGCACGAGAAGAACGCAAACGTCGCGTCTATGAGGATCAGCCTTCTTACATGCAGGACTATGATCCGAACAAGACCGAGCTTGAAGGAATGATCCGCAAGGTCGGGGTGCTTCAGATTCTCCCCGATGGATACGGCTTCCTCAGAAGCGCTGAATACAATTACCTGCCAAGCCCAGATGATATTTATGTATCACCTTCACAAATCAAGCGTTTTGCGCTGAAAATGGGTGATACCGTCGATGGACAGATTCGACCACCCAAAGAGGGTGAACGCTTTTTTGCTCTGATTCAGGTGAATTCGATCAATGGTCGACCTCCCGGAGAAATTGACGAACGTCCATCCTTTGATTACCTCACTCCCTACTACCCGGAAGAGCAGCTCACGCTGCAGACCTTGGGCGGAGAATACTCCACGAGGGTGATGGATCTGTTTTCACCAATTGGCAAAGGACAGCGTGCACTGATCGTTGCGCAGCCCAAGACGGGTAAAACCATCCTGCTGCAGAAGATTGCCAATGCGGTCACCACAAATCATCCGGAGTGCCATCTGATCATCCTACTCGTGGACGAGCGTCCTGAGGAAGTGACAGATATGCGTCGACATGTGGAAGGCGAAGTTGTCGCGTCAACATTTGATCAGGATCCTGAGAAACATGTTGAGGTCGCCAATATTGTCCTCCAGAAAGCGAAGCGACTCGTTGAGGCCGGTCAGGATGTCGTCATCCTGCTCGACTCGATCACGCGACTTGCTCGCGCACACAACTCCGTCACCCCGACATCAGGCAAGACCCTGTCCGGTGGCATGGAAGCTGGTGCTCTTCGTGGACCGAAGCGATTTTTTGGAGCCGCACGTAACGTGGAGGAAGGCGGATCGCTGACCATCATTGGAACGGCGCTCATCGACACGGGAAGCCGCATGGACGAGGTGATCTTCGAAGAGTTCAAGGGAACAGGTAACTCGGAAATCGTGCTGGATCGTGAGCTCGCTGATCGTCGCATCTTCCCGGCCATTCACATTGTGAAGTCTGGAACGCGTCGTGAGGAACTGCTCATTCCGGAGGCGAAACTGAAGCGTATCTGGATACTCAGAAAAGTCCTTGCAGACATGGAGCCGGTTGCGGCCATGAACTTCCTGCTTGAGAAGATGAGAGGAACGAAGAAGAACGACGAATTCCTCGTCGTCATGAATTCCTGATCCGCTCCATCAGATCGGACTGAAATATGAGCGGCGGCGGACCAGAGGGTCCGCCGCCGCTTTCTTTTTGAATGCCCCTGTTGTTTCCCGTCAGGTGCTGTCCATACCTAGTCCTACTACTTCCGGCTCTTCGTCTTCCATGCCCAGGTCCACTACTTCTGGTTCCTTCATTTCTGGTTCCGGCAGCGACGTGTGCACCAGCCAGGCCATTCCCAGAATTGCGACTGCCCCTGTTGCTGTGTTGGAAACGAATCCCCACTTCACGTAAGCGAAACCGGCAGCAGCACCGCCAATTCCAATACCCACCTGTCCAATGGCAACAGCAAGGCTGAGCAGCGCGCCCCTCCGACGTTCCTCAACGATGGCGGTCATGAGCGATTGCAAGGGACTCATTCTGAGTCCAAACATCACCATGGCGAATCCAAACAGTGCATAGGCAATCCACATGTTTGTCGTCCAGTACGTCGTGACGATCATCACGGCACTCAATCCGATGCACGAAACGATGATCAGCGGTTTTCGACCCGTTTTATCAGACAATTTGCCTGCCATCGGACCGGAAATGACGCTCGCAATTCCTCCAACGAAAAACAGGGATGCTATGGCCGTCCCGGACACGTCCAGCGTGGTTTCCAACCACGTCGGTAGGTAGATCACATACAATCCGATACTGAAGAACATCAGGAAGTACGTGGCACTTGCCGCTACAACCACTTTCCTGCCCAACAATTCCCGGTATCCTGCAATGGCGCTTTTGACTGTCAGGAGGCCCGTATCCCTCTCGACATCTGGCTGAGGCACATAGAACCAGATCAATACTGTCGTTAATGTCATGGTCCCGGCAAACATGAGGAACGCACCCTTGAACCCGAACTGATCGGCCAGAATCGTTCCTATGGGAATACCCAGAATCTGACCCACCGCAATACCACTCATAACCCAGCCGTTGGCCCATCCCCGCTTGTTGTACGGAAAATAGTCTCCCACATAACTCACAGCTGCACCACTCAACATCCCTCCGGCAGCGCCGGCCGCACCTCGGAGAATCAAAAGGGATTCAAACGAGTCTGCAACACCATGAAACCACAACGCGACAGCCATCGAGCCACTTCCCATCAACAGAACGATCCGCCTGCCATACTTGTCCGAAATCGGGCCTATGATGAGGGCGAATAGACTGAGAAAGAAGGCGTAGGAGGTAATCAGCCATCCTTGCAGGGCTTCTGAAACCTGAAGAGCCTCACCGATGCGCGGCAAAATCGGAGCTACAATGATGACCTGGCTACTGGCTGAAAACACCATCAGCCAGAGCGCAAACAAGACGATTCTCTGATTCGATCGGTCGGGCTGGGTCATTTATCGGTGAGAGGTGGTCGAATCGGGGCCGCGAAGAATGTACGGTTTCTTGATGAGAGCACCACGATCCGCGACTCCTCATTAACAAATCGTTACCTAATCGTTAACAATTCGATTGGTAACACTGGCATAACAAGTCCCGTGTACGTTCGGCTCGTCACCCGAATACAGCACATCCTGTGCTCATCTGCCGCGTCAGGCCCTCGCAACCGTTCCAAAATGACGCCATTGGCTCGAATTGAGCACGTCGGATAGCTTAAAACCATCGATTCGAACAATGAAGACCCTCTTTCCGCCCAGAAATGCGTTTCTGAGTCTAGTATTTCTATTCGTTTTTCTTCCCTTCACCGTGTTTGGCCAATCCGGAACGATCGCGGGTACTGTGATCGACGGTGATTTTGGCGACACTCTGATTGGAGCCAATGTTGTGATTAATGATGGTACGCTGAGGGGTACGACAACAGACCTGAATGGCTATTTCGAAATCTCAGATCTTGAGACTGGGGGATATGATGTAAAAATTTCATACGTCGGTTTCAACACGGTCCTGGTCAAAGATATTGAAGTGTCGGTTGATGAAACGACGTTAATCGAAGTCACTCTTGAGCCTCAATCGTTTGATCTCGGGGAGGTGGTTGTTGAGGCCCGAATGATTCTCAACAATGAGTCAACTCTTCTGAGAGAGCGCCAGAAGGCCTCTGGTGTCAGCGATGCCATCAGTGCTGAGTCGATCTCCAGGTCAGGGAGTTCGAACGCGGCAGATGCCATGGAGAAAGTGACTGGAGCCACGGTCGTGGATGGAAAATATGTCTACGTCCGAGGACTGGGAGAGCGGTACTCATCAACCCTATTAAACGGTGTCGAACTTCCTTCTTCAGATCCAGACAAGAAAGCGGTCCATTTTGATCTCTTCCCTGCCGGAATGCTTGACAATATTGTCACATTGAAGACGTTCACTCCCGATAAGCCTGGCAACTTTTCTGGTGGACTGGTTGACATCGCGACCAAAACGTACCCCGAGGCGCTTTCGGTTAAAATGTCTGTGTCCTCTACCGTAAACAGCAAAACCCACTTCGGTTCGGACTTTTTGAGCGCTCCTGGAACAGACATTGGATTTCTTGCTGAATCCAACGCCTCAATGAGTCTGCCATCGGTGCTCGAAACGGATGAACTTCAAATTCCTTCTTCGGTCCGCGCGCGCCGTGATTCAGATTTGGCTGCTCTTTTGGACCAGGCCTCGAACGCGTTCAGTTCTCACATGGTCGGGATCACTTCATCTGCGACGGCCAATACCAAGAAGTCGATTACAATAGGGAATCAGGCTGATCTGCTCAATCGCCCGCTCGGATTTGTCATCAGTTTGACTCAGAGCCATTCCTCTTCCGGGTATGGAGGAGGGGAAATCGGCAGATATTCTTACACAGGAACCATCCTGACCCCGGATGTACTGTTTGACGACATGAAGGGCTCAGAAGAAGTCAGTGTCGGCGGAATGGCCAACTTCAACTACAGGCTTTCACCCAATCACGAATTGGGACTGAACGGCATGTACACCAGGACAACAGAATCCGAGGCGCGCTTTCAAAAGGGCGTCTGGCCGAAAGAGCTGGGCGATGAGGAAGGATTGTTTTTCGTAAACAATGCGCTCCAGTTGACCGAACGAAAGCTGAATACCGTTCAGTTTCGAGGCAAACACTTTATCGCGCCACTCGGCAATACATCGATCGAATGGTCTACAGCATTTTCTCAGACACGTCAAGATGAACCTGATACCAGGTTTTTTGCTTACACCGAGCGTGAACTGGAAGATGGTGATCTTTCATACTCCGCTTCCTCATCCGGATTCTCGGATCCGTCACGCTATTTTCGATCGCTGACTGAAGATGCCCAAAACTTCCAGATTGACCTGACCACACCATTTAAATCCTGGTCCGGTCGAGGCGCCAATTTAAAGGTTGGGTTCGCCCACAATTCGGCAAATAGGGATTTTTCGGAGCGAATCTTTATCTACAAACCGAATATCCGATACGATGGCAATCCCGATATTTTCTTCGGACCTGAGAGCCTTGGAATCATCGATTTTGATGAAGATCGAGGGCGTTACACCTTCGGCAATACAATTCGCGAAGGAAGCAAAACACGCAATAATTACAAAGGGGATCGCACGATAGTTGGCGGCTACGCCATGACTGAAATCCCCGTGACAAACTGGCTGAAAATTGTTGCTGGCGCTCGTTTTGAATCCACGGACATTTCTGTCGAGAGCGCTGATACCTCGATCGAAGCCGGTACGTTGGACAATACAGATATTCTGCCATCGGTTAATCTGACATTCCCGATTTCGAACAAGATGAACGTTCGAACCGCCTTTACGAAAACCTTGGCGAGACCAACATTCCGGGAGATCGCGCCGTTTTCAAGCTTTGATTTCATTTTGGGCAATTTTCGAATTGGCAATCCCGAGCTGTCGCGAACTCGCATCACCAATTATGATCTCCGATGGGAGTGGTTCAGAAAGCCGGGTGAAATCATTGCATTCTCCCTCTTTTACAAAGATATGCAGGACGCCATTGAGCAGGTGATCATCGGTGGAACGAATGGTCAGCTTCAATTCCAGAATGTCGATCAAGCCCGCATCCGAGGAATTGAAATGGAATTCCGCTCGGGCCTTTCTGCAATCCCTCTTCCGGGCTTCGATCAGATGGGTCTGGGGCTGAATACCTCAATCGTGGATTCCGAAGTAGATATCGCCCTCTCCGAACTGTTTGTACGTCAAGCCATCGATCCTGATGCCTCCTCCACGCGTGAGCTACAAGGACAGTCACCCATAATTGTCAACGCGGATTTGACGTACGACAATCCGGACAAGAGCACAGTCGCGGCTCTGTATTTCAATGTGTTTGGACGGCGTCTCTCCAACGTATCGTTGGGTGGCACTCCTGATGTATATGAGCGTCCCAGCCCACGGCTGGACTTCACCTTGACCAAGGGGTTGATTCGTGATTGGAAGGTCAAGTTGTCCATGAAAAACCTTCTTGATTCCGCGTTTGAACAGACCTACCGATTCCAGGGTGAGGACTTCACCTATTTCCGATATCGCAAAGGTCGGTCTTACTCCATCGGATTTACATATGAGCCTTTTTAGACTGTTTTAGGCCCTTTTTTGGATAACAATTTGTTATTGAACAGATAATGGTAAGGTAACCTCGCCCCCCGGTTGTGTAGCGATCTTGATCGCATCGAGTACGTCACCCGGTCTCCTCTACACCCCAAAATTCGCACTTGGAATATCTCCGATGCGATAGGTGATGCGCACGTTTCCCACATCTTTCAACTTTATACAAATTCACAAAATGAACCAGAAGGTTACTACCACTTTGTTCACCTGTCTCGCCCTCTTCATGATGGTGAGTCAATCCCAAGCACAGGTATCGGTGACTGATGACATCACGTCTGATGTGACGTGGACAGCAAACAATACCTACATGCTTGACGGCCTCATCTTTGTCGATGACGGCGCTACGCTGACAATTGAGCCTGGAACAGTTATTAAGGGTCTGGAGCAGGGCAGCATTACAACGGGAGATGGCGCTTCTGCGTTGATTGTTCGTCGTGGTGGCAAGATCTATGCAGAAGGCACTGCAAGCAATCCCATCATTTTCACGTCTGAGCTGGACGACACCAATGACGCTCTTGATCTGGATCAGCGCGACCGCGGACTATGGGGTGGTGTGATCATCCTCGGGAAGGCAACGACGAACATGCCGACTACCGACAATCAGATTGAAGGCATTGATATTCTGACTGACCCGGCACTCTACGGTGGTACCAATGACGCGGACAATTCCGGTACGCTTCGCTACGTCTCCATCCGTCATGGTGGATTCTCCATCTCCGGTGTGGAAGGGGACGAGATCAACGGTCTCACGATGGGGGCTGTCGGATCCGGCACCACGATTGAATATGTTGAAGTCTACGCCAATTTCGATGACTGCTATGAGTGGTTCGGTGGAACGGTCAATACACGCTA
>Ga0209992_10000475_pt1 | contig 53802 bp, 73 predicted proteins | sample 2SBtaG_2_FD_182564 | JGI IMG/M metagenome (GOLD analysis project Ga0209992, IMG submission 182564) | Deep subsurface microbial communities from Kolumbo volcano to uncover new lineages of life (NeLLi) - 2SBTROV12_ACTIVE470 metaG (SPAdes)... | ecosystem: Environmental > Aquatic > Marine >... | reverse complement strand
TCTGCGTGTTGAAGATAGCACAGACGAAAGGGTAATAAGACCTTTTATTGAAACAGCGAGAGTAACAGCAGAAGAACACACAGGTAGGACGCTAATGCCTACTACATATACTTTGTTTCTAGATGGGTTTGACGATACACAAGACCCTTTGTGGGAAGGTTGGAGAACTGGTCCATACTTGAATTACTACAAAAGGAAGATAGTTTTACCGAAATCACCTGTAACAAGCGTAACATCTGTTAGCACTTTCAATGATGCAGATACAGAAACTACCTTTGCAAGTACTAAATACTATGTTGATAGCGTTAGAGAGCCTGCAAGAATAGTTTTGCGTAATGGCGAAACATTTCCTACAGCATTGAGAGTAGCAAATGCAATAAAAGTGGTTTATGTCGCAGGATATACTAATAGTTTTACTGTGCCTGAACCTATCAGAATGGGAATGCTACAACACATTGCTTATCTTTACGAACACAGAGGCGATATGTATGAAGCTGTTCAACCATTGCCACCACAGATTAAAGGTTTATATGCACCTTTTGTCATACATAGCGGTCTAGGTTCTTCTATATACGATGCGGTTGGATAAATGGCGAACTCTATCGGTAAAATGAGATATAGAGTTCAAATACAATCTGCAACAAACACAACTGATGCAGGTGGCGGAAGAACACAAGCATGGTCTAGAGTAGCTGATATTTGGGCAAATATAATCCCAAAAAGCGGTAAAGAGTCTTACAGACAAGGGAAAATACAAGATGATGTTACACATGACATCTATATTAGGCATAGGAGCGACATAGACGCTGCCTACAGGATTGTTTATGACAGCAGGACATTTAACATCAAATCCATATTAAATGTTGAAGAAAGAGATAGATTCCTTCTCCTTTCGTGTGTTGAGGGAGTAGTTTCATAATGCAAAATGGCGCAAGGATAAAGAATTTAGAAGAATTCCAAAGGAAAATGCACAAAAGACTGGTCAAGGATGCGCCTAATAAAATATCTAAAGCATTAGGTCGTTGTGTGTTAGTAGTGAGAAACGAAGCTATAACTAGCATAGCTAGTGGTGCAAAAACTGGTGAAGTGTATGAAAAATATAACCCAAGAAGAACACACAGAGCATCAGCCAAAGGACAAGCACCTGCAACAGATACTGGTACGCTTATAAGTGGTATTACTGTATCGGTAGAAGAAGAAGGTAAGAATTTAGTAGGCAAAATAATGGCATACGCAAGTGATGGTTCTGGTGGAAATTATGCTAAACATTTGGAATTTGGCACATCAAATATGGGTGAAAGACCTTTTTTAGTACCTGCATTGAGTAAATCTTCTAAACAAATAGTAAAAATATTCAAATCAGAAGGAGTGTTAAGAAGATGAGTGTCGGACAATTCGCTTTACAAACAGCAGTATATACAGCTTTGAGCAATGACTCTACGCTAACTAGCACTTATTCTGCTTCTGTATATGACGATGTCCCTGAAAGCACTAGCTATCCTTTTGTAGCAATAGGTGAAGATAGTGCGATAGATTATGGAACAAAAGATGTAAATGGTGCAGATAGTTCGGTAAATATCCATGTATGGTCTGAATATAAAGGTAGTAAAGAAACGAAGAATATTATGGACAGAATACATACTTTGTTGCATGATAGTAGTTTGAGTGTTACTGGTTTCAATCTGATTAACTTAAGATGGGAATTTAGTGATATAATGAGAGACCCAGATGGGATTACAAGACATGGTGTCATGAGATTTCGTGCAATATTATTAGGTTAATATATATAAGTGAGGTAAATTATGGCAGCACAGAAAGGAGCGGAACTACTGCTCAAAATAAACACTAGTGGTAGTACTTATGCTACTGTTGGTGGATTGCGTTCTACTTCCATAACTCTCAATGACGAAGCGGTTGATGTCACTAACAAAGATTCTTCAGGGAATCGTACTTTGTTAGCTGATGGTGGAATACACTCAGTTTCTGTATCAGGAAGTGGTGTATTTACAGATGCAGCGTCTGAAACTACTCTAAAAGATGCTATGAATGCTACAGCTTTTAAGCTGTTCCAACTCATAATTCCAGACTTTGGAACTTATGCAGGTGCATTTATGGTCACATCATTAGAGTACGCAGGAGAGTATAATGGCGAGGCGACATATAGCGTGTCTTTAGAATCTTCTGGGGCAGTTTCCTTTACATCAGCATAGGGAATAACTTATGGCGTGGAAAAAGGTCACTGTTAAAGAGGGCAACAAAGGAATTACTGCGTTTATGCAGAAAGATTCCCTAGAGATGCCTAATGTGTATAAAGATAAGCCGACTAGCGTTATGGTGGAAGGCAAGTCTTTTAAGGTGTTATCAGCTTTTGTTGACAAAAGAGATAATATAATAAAAATAAAATTAGAACTTCCAATGGGGAGTCCGAAAAAACTAGGAGAGTCAGATGACAAATCCAATGAAAGCACAGGTTGATGTTACATTAGGTAGCAAAAGCTATAAAGCTAGACTAACTGTTGATTCTATAATACAAATAGAACAGTCTTGTGGTTGCGGAATAATCAAACTCGCAACACGAATGGCTGAAGCAGATATCATGATGTCAGACATTATAAATGTTCTTACACCTGCATTGCGTGGTGGTGGACAAGACATTCAAGTAAATGATGTAAAAAAAATAGTAGGAGAAGTAGGTATAGTTGAAGCAGCTAGAGTAGTTGCTGAACTTTTAACACAATCACTTACGACTGATTCAGGCGAAGAAGGAGAAGAAACAGGAAAAAAAAAGGAGTAAAGGTTGAAGATACCCTGCCAATCAGGAGATATATGGAGATTTGCATGGGAATGATAGGCATGGCTCCGACAGAATTCTGGAATTGCTCAGTTATAGAATTGAACTGTGCTATGAATGGGTTTATAGAATTCCACGCAGCAGAAGAAAAGCAGCCGATGGATAAAGAAGGACTTCAAAATCTAATGGAGTTATACCCTGACTAATGGCTACACCAGTTGATCAACTAATAGTAGAGATACGAGCAGAAACAGCAGGTCTGAGGAAAGGTCTCAACCAAGTAAATAAGCAATTAGGTTCTGTAAATAAAAGCGCAAGAGCATCACTACTCACCTTTTCTAATCTATCAAAAGTATTAGCAGGAGTAGGTTTAGCAAAATTTGTATCAGGTGTCGTCACCACCTCTAGAACTTTTGAGGATTTAAGAGCAACAATACAAGCCAACACAGGCGACCTACAAGAAACTAATAAAGCGTTTGAAGATATATTAGATTTCACAAAAACCACAACATTCCAAATTGAAGAAGTAACAAGAGCCTTCATTGAATTTAGGCGACTTGGTGTCAGCATGACACGGAAACAAATGGAAGGTATCGGTAATGTAGCAGCAGCACAAAATAAATCTATAGATGAAATGGCGAAAGCTATATTCAGAGCATCTACTACCAGTATGGAATCCCTACAGTTAATGGGTTTTACTGGAGAAAGAGCAGGAGACATGATTACTCTGCGATTTGGTGAGAAAGGTGTTGCAGGAACTATAGAAGAAACTTTCAAGAACACTACTGAAAATGTTATTGATTTCGTAACAAAGGTAGGAGAAGTAAATTTTGAAACTGCTATCTCAGACCGACTAAACACTTTAACAGGTTCATTCTCAAACTTAACAGATAAAGTCAGTATATTTCAGAATGCGGTTGGTGAAGCAGGTCTAAATCAATCGTTGATTAGATTATCTACTACATTTCAAGATGTATTGGCTGACACTTCAGGTAAAAATGGTTTAGCTGAAATGTTGGGTATGACTATGGCGAAAGCAGTAGATACTTTGAACTCAGTACTAGAAGCGATGGACGAAAACATCGGCAAAGTAATACTAGGACTTCAAGCGTTAGGTGTAATAGCAACTGTTATGGTGACTAAAGCTATATTTGGTGCACTAGCATCTGCTATGGGCACTTTAGCGGTAGCGATGACTAATGCTAGGAAAGCAATCGTTGCGACTAGAACCGCTTTGATAGGTTTGATGGCGACTGCTATGTTGAACCCTGTCGCAGCAGCAGCAGCAGGTGTCGGTGTAGTTGCAGGTGCAGGAACAATATATGCATTCAGAGATGAAATACTAGGTGCTATAGAAGATGTTATGACCGAAATAAATGCAGCATTTGAAGGTTTAGGTCAAAGTTTTCTCCCAGAAGAAGATGGAAAAGACCCAATGACTATTACTATTACAGAAGGGAATGATGCAATTAAAGAAAGATTAAAAACTCTAACAGATTTGAGAGGTGAAATAGAAGCAGGGACAGTAGGTATTGAAGATATGACAAAAGCACAAGACTTGCTAACTGCAGCACTTGCTGATGGGACTATATCACAAGAACAAGCGAATGCCCTTTATCAAGAATTTTTAGAGGCTACTGGTCCAGTTGGTAAAGCAATGGCTGAGATAGGAGAAAGAGTAAAACAAATATCGGACAATTTTGCTGATAACTTTGTTAATGCTTTGATGGAAGGACAAAACGCTTTAGAAACATTCAAAGATATGAGCAAACAGATTGTAGCAGCTATTATCTCTACTTTTATGAAACTCTTAGTAATACAACCTATTGTTGATGCTATATTGGGTTCATTCGGTATATCTGCACCGAGAACTGGCTCAGGTCTGAGTACTGGTGGAGCAGCAGGTGGTGGGACTATACAAGCTAACAGACCAGTATTGGTAGGAGAGCGTGGTCCAGAGATATTTATGCCGAACACTGGTGGAACAGTTTTAAACAATATGAATAGCAGGAATGCTATGGGCGGTGGTGGTGTTACTGTTGTTCAAAACAATAACTTTGCTTTGGGTGTAGGTGCTACTGCTAGAGCAGAAGTCCAAAAAATGCTACCACAAATCGCAGAAACATCCAAAATGGCAGTATTTGAAGCAGCAGCTAGAGGTGGTGCGTATAGAAAAGGATTATTAGGTGGCACATGACAACTAGCACAAACAACATAGTAACAATGCCTACAAATGTAGGTTTTATGCAAAGTGAATGGGAGTTAATAAGAACAATAGGAACAACAGTTAGTCCATTTACTGGTCAGCAATACACACAAGAGTTTGCCAATACTTATTGGAGAGCGCAGCTAACTTTGCCACCCATGAGTAGAACACAAGTCGTTGAGTGGCAGGCATTTTTGGCAGAGTGCAAAGGTCCTGTAAACTCTTTTCAATTAAGCGACCCTGATGCGAAAACTAATCAAGGAACTTATAATCAAACACACATGACTGCTTCACGCAGGGTAGATGATACAAGTGAAACTCTTTCATTTAGCGGTTCTACGATAACTGCAGGAACAGCTATATTCGGTAGCTTGATAGCAGGTGATTTTATACATATTACTGGTGCTACAAATGAAGTAAATAATGGCACACATAAAATAAGTTCTATAACTAACAACACAACAATCGTAGTAGGGACTACATTAACTACAGAGAGTAATACAGCTAGTTGCACAGTAAGGCAGAATATAGCAGGTGCTACAGGTTTAGCATTGACTAGCGTTAGTTCTGGAACAGGAACTGTCAAAAAAGGCGATTATTTAGGTGTTTTGAGTGGCAACAGCACATCTCATCAACCTTTTCAGCTTTTGTTAGTAACAGAAGATGCTACGCAGTCAGGAACTAGCATAGCAGTTAAAACTCAGCCAAGACTTAGAAAAGACTTAACTGATGGATATTTTGTCATGTTTAGCAGTCCAAAAGGATTGTTTAGGTTAGTTGAATCTAATTTTAATTGGAAGGCAGATAGAGCAAGTACCTATAGTTTGTCTATACATGCGGTTGAGGACATTGCAGCGAGTAATACCTAATGGCTTCAAGAACTGGTATAGATGCCAATATAATAAATCGTCTTGGCGCAGAACATCAATTACTATTTTTTGCAGTAAAGGCACAATTTGATTCAGACACAATTAGAGTCTGGACAGGTATTGATGACATAACAATAAACAGCGAAACCTATACTGGCGCAGGTGATTTGCTTAATGTAGGTGATATTGAAGATACCTTAGAAATGAAAAGCACTAACTGTAGCTTTTCTCTTTCTGGAATGAACGAAACTGTATTGAATTTAGCTTTGTCTGAAGATATACAGAACAGAAAGATATTCCTATATATGGGTTATTTGAGTGGCGGCAGTAATGTCAGTTCAGGCGAGATAACTCTTTTTTCAGGCAGAATAACCAATCTATCAGTGAATGATACACCGACTGGCATGACTATTGTAGTCAATGCCGAGAACAGACTAGTAGATTTAAACAGACCATGCAATTTGCGTTATACACAAGCGTCTCAACAAATTATAGACACTTCAGACACAGGGTTTAAATATGTCATGGCTATACAAGACAAACAATTAGATTGGGGACGACCTTCAAATGACGATACTTCTAGTAGTGATAGTGGTGAGAGTAATGGTCGTGGTAGGCAGATGCGATGAAAAAAATTATAGATTGGCAACCTGTATTTAATGAATTCGTAAAAGAAAATTATCATAAACCTTTCGTATGGGGTAAGTGGGATTGTTGTCTTTTCTCTGACGCTTGTATAAAAGCTATAACAGGAGAGAACTTGATACCAAAATCACTTAAATGGAAAGACGAAGCATCAGCTATGGAAGCAATTAAAGAATATGGTGGAACACTAGGAAAAGCTATTGATAAAGCAGCAAAACTTAAGAAACTAAAGAAAATCAAACCGATGTTTTTGCAGTGCGGTGATTTAGTTATTTTTAAAGAAGAAAGTGAGTTAGCAGGTATATACGATGGTAGTGCTATATTAGCACCTTCAGATGATGGTATAGAAGTCAAACCGACAGAACTAGCTCTAAGAGGGTGGCGAGTAGATGGCTAAAGCGATAAAACAAGCACTTATCGCAGCAGTAATTGTTTTTGCGGTAGTGGCGACTATGGGCGCAGCAGGTATCGCAGTAACAGGTGTTACTATCGGCTCTCTTTCTGTGGCAGCTAGTATGGCAGTACTTACTTTTGCCACGACGCTAGTAGCAGCAGGTATCGGTATGATGACCTCTAAAGGCATAGAGGCAAATCAGGCAAACTTTGGTACTAAAACATCTACTAGAGGCGCAATACACGCAAGACAAGTTATATATGGCTTATCTAGAGTAGGTTCTACGATAACATTTATGAGAACTACTGGTACTGATAACAATAAGTTATCTATGGTTTTTGTTTTAGCAGGACATGAAATAGAAGAATTAGTTTCTATAAATTTGAATGAAACGACTGCAACAACAACATCAGCAACTTCTAGTGGTGCAGGGACAGATGATAAAATACATACAGTCACTAACTCAGATTTTACGAATACAGATAACGATAATAATTTCGGTAGCGGTAGGTTGATAAGGTTCACCATCAATGATGGTTCACAAACTTCCTACGATGCATTAGCAAGAACTACACATGGCTCAACAGTTATAGACGATAATTTCAAATTAAAAACCTGTGCGTATGTTTACATGGAAATGATATACGACTCAGAAAAAATGCCCTCAGTACCTAAAATAACATTCTTAGTTAAAGGTAAAAAGATTTATGATCCGAGACTTGATTCAACAGTAGGTGGTAGTGGCTCACATAGACTAGGCACAGCATCTACTTACGCTTGGACTGACAACCCTGCATTATGTTTATTAGATTATTTAGCAGATACAACACATGGCATAAAAGCTACATCAGATGAATTGAATTTAACTGCTAACGCAGGTGGTTTTATGTCTGCAGCTAATACTTGTGAGCAATCTGTCACTTTAGGTGGTGTTACTGAAGAAAGATACACTGCTAATGGTTTCACAAATATGTCTGCTAATGGATTGGGTATTTGTGAAGGTTTATTAAGTTCTTGTGGCGGTAAAATGACTTTCACGAATGGTAAATTCAATATATTCGTAGCAGCTACGCAAACACCTTCATTGACCATAACAGATGATGAAATACTCGCACCTATAGATATTACAAAGAATACGCAATCAAATGAATTATTCAACTCAGTAAAATCTTTATTCGTTGATAAAAATAACAATTATGTAGGAACAGACAGTCCTGAAATAACTAGTTCCACCTTTCTTACTGAAGATACACCTAGTGGTGAGAGCAATCTCAATTACAAAAAGAGAATGGAAGTTCAGCTTCCGTATACCAATACAGTCACTACCGCAGAAAGATTATCTAAAATAGCATTACAGCATCAAAGAAAGACATTACAAGTTTCTCTCTTAGTGACTACTAAATATTTAAGAGTTCAGCCATGCGACTTTGTCTATATAACTAATGAAAGGCTCTCATGGACTAGTAAGATGTTTGAGGTTATGAGCACACAACTAGAGTTTGGTATGCAGGAAAATAGCGAAATACCTGTAGCAATGGTTAGATTGGTCGTAAAAGAGATTGATGCAGCTACTTACGATTTCGCTTCAAACGAATATGTAACACCGATAACTCAGGGTGCAGTAAGCGAAGTTCCTACAGGTGACTATACTGTATCAGCACCAACCAGTTTAGCAGCAGCACAGATACTGGTTAAAGATGGCACATCTTCAAAAGTAAACATCAAAGCTACATGGACAAACAGCACATCACCTTATTTGTTTGGGACAGAGGTAGCTTACAAACTAAATGGGGAAGCAGATTCTTTATATCGGTCTATTACTGTAGGTGCAGGAACTAGCACAGCTTATCTGCCTAATGTTTCAATAGGCGAAACATATAATGTGAAGGCTCGTCATGTAAGTCAAAGAGGAGTGTATTCAGATTATACATCTGCTGTGAATGTGACGATAACCGCAGCAAGTGGTGCACCTGACGCACCAAGTAGCTTATCAGCATCTACAAGCAAAGCATTGAACATAATAATTACTTACACAAACCCTAATAACTCTGATTTAAAGGCAGTAAAAATATATAGGAAAACATCTAACTCCGCACCGAGTAGCGATAGCGATGGTTTAGTTCATACGCAATATGGTGCACCTAACGCAGTCTCAACATGGTTAGATGGATTACATAATGGTTTAACAGCAGGTACTACTTATTATTATTGGGTAAAAGCTATAAATCATAGCGATGTCAATTCAAGTTATACAGGTTCAGCTTCAGGCAACTTCACAGCAGTTAAAACCGCTGACATAGAAGATGATTTGATTACAGCAGCAAAAATTGCAGATGATGCGGTGCTAACAGCAGCTATAGCAAACGACCAAGTAACAAATGCCCTGATAGCAACAGATGCTGTAAATTCAGATTCTATAGTAGCAAATGCTGTAACAGCAACTGAGATACTTGCAGGAACGATAACTACTACTGAAATAGCCTCAACAACCATAGTCGCAGGGAACATAGCTTCTGGAACTATAACTGCTACCCAAATAGCAGCAGATACTATTACTGCATCTAATATGGCAGCAGATAGCATTACTGCTACTGAAATTGATGTATCTACTTTATCTGCTATTTCTGCAAATATGGGCACGATAACAGCAGGTTCTATTACAGCAGGTTCGGTTGCAGCAACTACATTGAACTTGAATGGCACAAGTTTAACTGCTTCTGCAAGTGGTTTGAAACTAAACAATCATGATGTTTTTGCTTTTGCTAACTCAGGTTCTATTGGAACTATTAATGGAACAGGCGGAAATGATGTGCAAATGACCAGTGTTAATAACCATAGCAGCAGTTTATTTTTGGACACAGCACCATTCCACATATCTGATACTACCACTACTTCAACAGACCCAGATGTGACTGCTGGTAATGTCATGGGTGGTTTGACTGCCAATGCCAATGGTCCTGTGCTTTTCAGTTTCAACTTTACGACTGCAGCTTTCTCAGGCACTAAGAAATTCATTGTAATGGTTCATGTAAACCCAGTAGGAAGTTTTGGAAGCCAGTCAGAGTCTATGTTTTCTTTTGCAATGAGAGCAACAAGTTCTTCAACTGCTTATACTTCAGCAACTGCTAGTGATTATGTTACTACAAGAGGCACTTCAATAGGTGGCTCTAATTCTGGTGCACCATATCTACTGACAGACATTGTAAGTTTGTCAGGCAGCACAGAATATTACATTTGGGTTTTTGGTGGATTAGATGATGTAAGCGGTGCAGGTCATACTATAGGTCAAGGAATTATAGATGGAACAATTACTGTTACAGGATTGAACGCATGAGTAAATCACATTGGATTGAGTTCAGAGCAAAGCGAGATAGACTGCTACAAGCAAGTGATTGGACACAAATGCCCGATTGTCAACTGTCAAATACCAAAAAAGCAGAATGGGCGACTTACAGACAGGCATTGAGAGATTTGCCACAAAAATGGGCGAGTGATGTTGATGAAGATAAAGTAAGTCCATATACAGATACTAGTGTTACATGGGCATATCCCACAAAGCCGACCTAATGTCTGTTTGTTTCGCAGGGACATGGGTTCACGAAGGTCATTATGTTCAATTCACAATACATGAAAACGATACAGTATCTGTGGCTGAATTATTAGAAAAACCTTACGAGCCTGAAATAGAACCCACTACAAAAATAATGAGTTTAGATGACGCTATGGAATATCAGCAGAGTTTGATAAAATTTGGATATGACGACATAAGTGGTGTTGTCGTTTTGATAAGCGAGGTAAATTATGAGTGATGAAATACAAAATCCAGAAGAAAATATGGCAGGAACATATAAATCTTCTAATCCTGAAACAACGCAGCAGCCTATGAAAAGAAAGTTAGAGTTGGATATTGATGTTACACCTAATACAGCTAGTGTAAACCCATACGAGAAATGGGTTCATTTAGCAAAGACAGTAGATGCGTGGCGCATATTCCCTAGAATTTTCGTTAGTGTTTATATCGTACTGCTTTATAAGGTGGTTATATGGTTTATGGACTTAAACGAACCGAATCTAGAACAAGCAGGTCTAGTATCTATCGTAGTAGGTGCAATGGCAGCAGTCTTTGGTATATATGCAGGAACTTCTGGACAAAGCAAGAAATTCAAAGGCGAAGATTAAATGGAAGCATTTGACCTAATTACTGAGTTAGGTTTGCCGATAGCAAGTGGTCTTATAATGGGATATTTTATATTTCTTATTATGCGACAGCTAATGGATGGTTTGGTATCAGAGATAAAGACTGTTGAGGGTATATCTAAAATGTTGATAACCAGAGCATCTATAATGAATAACGATATGATTAGAATAGATACAAGCGTATCAAGTGCATTAAATCTGTCGCCTGACTTAAGCAGAATAGCAAGAGCAGAGAATTTTGTTGAAGATGGTAAGATAGACGCTCGTAGGGACTAAATTGGATATCGTTAAACTAGTGCAGGATTTCGGATTTCCTGTAGTTATGGTAGTTGGTTTAGGGTATTTCGTTTATTTTGTTTGGCAAACCATAACCAATAAAATAGACCCTGCTGTGCAGGAAATGAAAACCACTATCATAAGATTAACTGACCAATTACGCTTATTAGACCAAGATATGATAAGATTACAACAGAAAGTGAATACAGTATTGGAGTTGAAAGAAGAAAAAAAGTTAGAAAATGAGAAAAAACAGGACAAAAAAGCAAATAGAAGCTGATAGAAAAGTAGAATATTGGTTCGGTGTTATAGGCATATCGTTTATAATTTTTGCTGTCTTTATTTCATCAATACAATCTGCTTTAGCCGATGAAATGGTATTCAGGTTCAAAAGTCCTAGTTTTTCTGGCGTAGGAACCAGTTCTCATTATTTAACTATTGAAAATCAAGAATTTAATCGCAAACAGGCAATTAAAGATGAAATAAAAGCATATCAAGAAGAATTAAAGAGAGAAGCGGAGAACACTACATTGGCTCGTTTCATTCGCAACCTTGAGAGTCGTATATACGCACAGCTATCCAGACAGCTTGTTGAAAACTTGTTTGGAGAAACTCCCAGTGCAGAAGGCACTATAACATTAGAAGGAAACACAATAAGTTATACGACAGATGGAGATTATATTACGCTCACAATTACCGATGAGACAGGTGGTGTTACAGTTATCACTATTCCTATCGGTAGTTTTACTTTCTAGCTGCGCTATCAATGGTAAAATACAAGAAGTACCAAAGAAAACAGAAGCTACAATCAATGCTCTTTTAATAGGAGAGTTAGCAGAAGTAGGTGTGCCGATTACAAAACCTACTGTAGCAATATACGGAACCTCATTCAAAGACGATACTGGACAAAGAAGAAGTAACAGTCAATTCGCCACATTCAGCACAGCAATAACTCAAGCACCGCAGACCTATCTAATAAGAGCATTACATCATAGTGGTTTTTTCCATGTAGTAGAGCGAACTGGTTTAGATAATTTAACCAGAGAACGACAAATAATAAGAAGCACAAGGGAATCATTTGAAGAAGATCAACAGCTAAAGCCATTGCGATTTGCAGGTTTACTGATGGAAGGAAGTGTAGTAGGATATGAGAGCAATGTTAAATCAGGCGGATTTGGTGCAAGATATTTAGGGATAGGAAGTTCCAAAGAGTATAGACAAGATACAGTTATAGTATCATTACGCACAGTATCGGTATCTACTGGTCGCATTTTAACTGAAGTTTTGGTGACCAAAAACATATTAAGTGTTGGAGTTAGCCAAGACATATTTAGATTTGTGGCAAACGACACAGAGTTAGTTGAAGTAGAGAATGGTATGACAGAAAACGAATCCGTCAATATTGCTCTCCAAGCAGCGATAGAAACCGCAGTACTCCAAACAATTCGTGAAGGTATAGACGCAAATCTTTGGAGCGTGAAAAAATGAAGAAAATAATAGCGTTGTTTATGGTGCTTTGTGTTTCGTCTGTATATTCAGCTGATAATGAAGTCTTTATAGATCAAAGTGGTGCTACTTCCAACATAGATATAGAACAAATGGGAAGTGGAAACATTATAGGTGGTGCGAACGCACAAGCTGGTTCTATGACTGCTTTAGATTTAGATGGCACAACTATGTTGCTAGACATAAATCAGATTGGCTCGTCAAACAAATTCCTCGGTGATATATGGGCAGATAGCTACACTGGGTTCTTTGAATTTACTGGTGATAGCAATGTATTCAATATGCAAACAGACCCTACGAACACTTTTAGTGCGGACTCGTCAAATCTGCAAGTAAATGTTACTGGAAGTTCAAACACATTCACCTTAAATCATGCAATAGCAGCATTGGCTGAAACATTAGACTTAGACTGGACTGTGCAAGGTTCAGATAACTCTATTACAGCAGCTATAGATGTAGATGGAGCGACGAACTTTATGGATATAGATGGTTCAGATAATACGATAACTTATGACGGAGATGGGTATGCAGGCGGATACTTCTATCTTGACCATACAGGCGGAAACAGAACATTTAATATTGACCAAGCGTCAACATTGGATAATGACTGGCTTAAAGTCATTTCTATTGGTAGTAATGGCACTGTCTGTATTCAGCAAAACGATCAAGGCACAAGTACCTCTTGCTGAAGATATAGGTCAAGTTAGCGAACTAAAAGGATATACAAAAGTTATTCGTGGGGACGATTTTATTCCTGCAGTAAATTTTGGAATACAAAGTTATGACGATGTAAGAACCAGTAATGGCAGGATTGCTATTGAGTTTGAAGATGACTCAGTAGTTAGGCTAACTGAACATTCTTCTTTAGTTATAGACGAATACATCTATGACCCAGACCCTAGCAAAGCGAAAATGGCAATCAATTTCGCTAGTGGAACTGCTCGTTTTATAACAGGCTCTCTAAATAAGATAGATAAACGCAATATCATCTTAAAAACACCTACTGCAAACATAGCAATTCGTGGCACAGATTTTACTACTACTGTAGATGAACTAGGTCGTAGTCTAATTATCTTATTGCCAGATGCTAATGGGATTTCCTCAGGAGAGATAGAGGTATCTACCGCTATGGGTAGCGTAATCTTAAATAAACCTTATGAAGCCACGACTGCTACAATGTTTGAAACTTCACCATCTGCGCCAGTCGTATTAGATTTAACTCTAGAACTCATAGACAATATGCTTATAGTGAACCCACCTGCACAAACAGAACAAATGATAGATGCTAGTGCTTCTACAGGTAGTGCTGATTATTTGGACTTCGCAGACTTAGATATAGATTTTTTAGCAGAAGATTTTTTGGACAATGAGGCAGACTTAGAATTTACAGAATTGGATATAAACTACCTTGATGTGAATTTCCTTGAGGATTTGTTAAATATCTTAGACGCTTTAGCTATTGATGACGAAGAAGATGTTTTGGCACAAGCTACTGGCATAAATATAACTGGAACATTAGTAGGGCAAGACCCTGATACGCAGATAACTACGATTATTGCAGGACAGATGATAAGTTTCAGAAGAAATGTCAGCAGTAATGCAAGGGTAGATGTAGATGGAAGTGGTGCATATACAATTATTTTTATACAAGATGGTGTTTCTAATGTTATCAAGGTTAATGGCGGTAGTGATACTACTATCAAAATACAACAAGGTTCTTAATGTTAAAAAGAAAATCAATAAAATGTATAATCTAATATAAGAAAAATGAATAATAAGTATTCACAAGGATTATTATTGTTAGCAGTATTATCACTGCCATTTATATTCCAATCTAGTATTACCGAAACCATAAAACTAAAAACCTTTGACGCTTTGGTAGAAACACCTATGCCATCAGGTAATTTCGCAATACTCAATTTAACTGAAGAAGATATTGATGCTGAAGGTGGTTATCCTTTACCGAGACAAAGATTAGCAGAGATACATCAACAGTTATTAGACAAAGGTGCTATGGGTGTCGGTTGGGTTATAGGTTTCCCACACAAAGATAGAATGGGTGGTGATGTAGAGTTCAGCAATGCTTTAAGTCTATCACCATCAGTTATTGCTTTGTTTGAAAACAACAATCAAAACTATCCGCAAACTACTGGTACTGTCATTCTAGGAGAAGATATAGGTGGCTATCTTTCTGCAGGAACTGTTGAAAATGTAGAACCAATAACCGATTACACCTTACAAGGCATAGCATCTGCACCTGCAGACATAGACAATCTAGTTAGGAGAATACCTATGTTATATAGGACTCCTGATGGTTGGTTAGCTTCTTTTGGAACACAAGTCCTTAAATCGTTGACTGGTTCTGATACATACATAATCAAAACTAATCAAAATGGCATACAAGAAATAACTGTGAAAGGTGTTCCGCCTGTTAAAACAGATAGTATGGGAAGAAAATGGGTTTCTTGGGTTGTTCCACATGAAACATCTTTGAAAGATATGCAGGTCGCAGGTCAATTTGTTTTCGTAGGTGTCACTGCTAAAGGCATAATGCCACAAGTAGCTACTCCAGTTGGATTATTAGAGCCTCATTATATACAAGCAGCACTAGCTGAGTCTTTGTTGATACAAAACAGTCCTTATATACCTGATTATAGTTTAGCGTTGGAGTTGTGTATATATTTGCTCTCTGTAGGTCTTATATGGCTCTTAGTGAGGTCTTTAGGCATTACCTCAGGTCTAGTATCATTTGTAGTTATAATGGCTCTAACAGGCTCTTATGGGGTTTATACTGCTAAAGAAGGCATACTAATAGATGTTTCTTACACGCTCATAACCCAATTTATAGCAGGTTCAGTAGCATTTTATCTCAATTTTAGACAGCAATACCTACTAAGACAGCAAATTAAAAAACAATTTGAACATTATTTAGACCCGAAACAAGTAAAAAGACTGCAATCTAATCCTGAATTGTTGAAATTGGGCGGAGAAAAAAGATATGCGACTTTTCTATTTACTGATGTCAGAGGGTTCACAAGTATGTCAGAGTCATTACCGCCTGAACAAGTGACATATATTATGAACAAAGCACTAACAGCACAACAAAAAGCGGTGCAACAAACTGGTGGTATGGTAGATAAGTATATCGGTGATGCCATGATGGCAGTATTCAATGCACCTTTAGACCAAAAAAACCATGAAGATAATGCAATCGTTTGTGCGTTTCAAATCATAGATAACATGAAAGAGTTAAACAAAGAGTTGTTAGAAGAAGGACTCCCAGAAATTGCTATAGGCATTGGTATAAATACAGGAGATGCAGTTATTGGCAATATGGGTAGTGCTACAAGATTTGATTACACAGCTATAGGAGATAGCGTTAATCTAGCAGCAAGGTTGGAAAGTGCTACGAAAGAACAAAAAGAAGATATATTAATCGGTGAAAATACTGCAAATGTAAGTCAATATGACTTAAGATATATTAATGATATTAAAGTTAAGGGAAAAGCGAATACTGTGAGGATATATGGGGTTTAAGTTAAGTCTGATATTAGGCGGTCTGTTGGTAATAACTGCAAGTGCTTCAGGTATGTATATTAAATATCTAAGTGAACAGTTATCTGTCTTGCGTGGTAATGCTATTGTTCTTGAAGGTAAAATAGAAGAACAAAACGAGTCTATAAAGAATTATTTAGAGAACCAACAAAGACACGAAGCACAGTTAGACGAACTCAATGCAGAGAAATCAGAGGCACAAAGGGCAGTAACAGAACTAAGAAACAAATTCGCTAGGCACGATTTAAACAATCTTGCTTTGATGAAACCGAAGCTGATAGAAACTAGAGTTAATAGAGCATCTGCAAAAGTAATGGAAAATCTGATAGAATTGACTAATCCAGATATGTTTGAACCAAAAGAAAATGCAGAAAATAGTAATTAGCACATTACTTGCCACTTTTATGATAAGCGGTTGTTCGTTAATACCTAAATCAGTTGCGCCAGTAGAAGTCAGAACTATTGCAGAACCACCGCCGATGTATCACCCACCAATGCCTTTAGAGATGCAGTTGGTTGATGTAGAGTTTGAAATACTCACACCTGAATTGATGGCAGAGTATCTTGCTTTAGTAGATGAAGGTAAAGCACCTGCGAGACCATACTACGCATTAACCACACAACAATACGAAAATCTCTCTACAAATATGGCAGAAATTACTAGATACACTAATAACATAATATCAATTATCAAATACTATAGAGAATACGACAAACAAGACGAAGTGGACGAAACTGGAAATAATTAGTATTTTCGGATATGATTTGGCAAAAATAGGAGAAAAGTATGCTTGACATAATTATTAATATTGTATCAATCATTACCACTATTGTATGCGCTGCAAGTTTCATAGCAGCTATGACACCTACACCGAAAGACGATGACCTTTTGGGTAAGCTGTATAAAGGAATAGAAATTCTTGCTCTCAATATCGGTAAGGCAAAAATGTTGCCACCCAATAAAAAATAATGGCGAAACCCTATTATTATAATTGCACTCTAGATAGGGTGATTGATGGTGATACCATTGATGTGAATATAGATTTGGGATTCAATGTCGTGCTATCTAAACAGAGGGTTAGATTACATGGCATTGATACACCAGAATCAAGAACAAGAGATTTAGCAGAGAAAAAGCTAGGTCTAGAAGCTAAAGCGAGACTGATAGAGTTATGTGGAGAAAACCTACAATTACTTTCATTAGGTAAAGGCAAGTATGGGAGAATACTTGGCATACCTCACACGACTGATGGCGAAGATATTTGCCAAATACTTATTAAAGAAGGACACGCAGTTGAGTATTATGGCGGAAAAAAATCAAAAGTCTGGGGGGATTATTAAAATGAAATGTAGTCAAGAAGGTTTATCTTTAATTAAGAAGTTTGAAGGGTGTCGTCTGGAAAGCTATTTGTGTAGCGCAGATGTTTTAACAATTGGATATGGGCATACAGCAGATGTTACAGATGGCATGTCTATTTCACAAGACATGGCAGAAGCTATGTTAGATAAAGATATAGAGGAATTTGAACAATATGTTAATGACAGCGTAACAGTAGATTTATCACAAAATCAGTTTGACGCTTTAGTGGCATGGACATTCAATCTAGGTGTAGGAAATCTGAAAGCATCTACTATGCTTAAAGTATTGAATGAAGGCAAATACGAGCAAGTCCCATCAGAAATGCGTAGATGGAATAAAGCAGGTGGCAACACTTTAGATGGTTTGATTAGGAGAAGGGAAGCTGAATCTTTAATGTTTCAAGGTGAGGAATGGATTGATGTTTAAGGCATGGCATTAAGTAAAAAACAAAACAAAAGATTAGGTGCGATACTTTCTGTAATGTTCAAAGAGGAAGTACCTGATGAAGCGTTGTTGGAGATTGTGCAGTTAGGGTTCGCTGAAAAAAAAGATAATATCTACGCTATAACAGACAAAGGTCTTGATGAGAAAAATCGTCTATGCACACTTGCAGGTCTCAACATTAAATACAGTTCTGAAAGCAAACAATCAAAGCCATCTCTGACTTCTGTCAAAAATTAAAATAAAGATTTACTATAAAGAGAATTAAAAACCTTTCTTGCTTCTTTTGTAGTATAAACATCTTCATTAAATCCTTTTTTTTCCCAACAATTCATGTCATACCAAACTTGAAAATTAGACTCATGCGTTTGTTTTTTGTCATAAATGAATTGCGGTAATTCCAAGTAAGTATTATTCATCAACATCGTCATATCGTCCTGATAGCATTGTAGATATTTCGTCTTCAAAGATACGCACCTTTGTTACTAAACTATCTTCAACCATATCATCTAACTTTTCATTTATTATAATGCCTATTACACGCTCTAGTATTTCTTGGTAGCCATCGTAAGTAGGGACACTTTTTCGTATAGAAGCAATGTTTTCTACAGGAAAGCTGACCATTATTTCTGATGTAGGTTTGCTTACTGGATATGTGCTGAAATTAACATCATCAAACTCAGCGTCAAGTCGTTTGAATAATTCGTATTCTGAAATACTCATAAAACACCGCCATCTATAACACGAAGCACTATGCGATTAGGGTATTTAAAAGCGTTAACCCATGTTTCATAATCTTCTTTATTCATTAGTTTCTGCACATCTTTTATAAGTGTGTCCCTAGTTATACCATATTTGTTTTCAAGGTCGGTACGAACCTGTTTATTAAAAGATATTACTGGTATAGTCATTTTGCACTCCTTGTTTTTTCTTTGTTTAATAAATCCCATATTTGAACTAGTGTTTCCTTTTCTTCTTGTGGTATTTCACTATTCATACCTTGCAATTCGCAGTTTTCTTCCCTCAATCTTTCTACTTCTTGCAATGTTTTAGCGAAACTTCTGAGCAAATGCACAGAGTCCATAAAAAGTATGTTGATGTATTGGTCTTTAGATTCAGAAAAATAGAAGGGCAACTGTTCGTCATTCATGTCGCTTGGTATTGCTCTATCTTCTATGATAGACTGGATTTCTAAGAGTTTGTTCATAATCATATTATTCTCCCCCAAGAGTAAAGAGAGGCTATGCAGCCTCTCTCTCTTTTTTCTCTTGTAAATTAGTTAAAAAATCTACTGCTTTTTGTGCATCGCTGAAAGCACTTATCATTGCTTTTTCACTATCCGCTATTCTTTCTTTCCAAGCGTTTAGGTATTGAGCATGGTCGGGTCTTACAGTTTTTTCTACACCAAGCAACTGGCAAAGGAAAGCTGAACCAATTTCGGCGACCAGTTCTTCTTGAGCATACTCAAGGTCTTTGTCTTGTCTATTAGTTCTGCCCTTTTCTCTAGTCCAATGAGTTAGTTCGTGCAGTAGGGTGGAAAAGTAATCAACATCAGAAAAGAAAGACTTCATTTCAGGCATATTGATTTTATCACTACTAGGTATATAACAAGCTACATCACCACCATGAGTTATTTCAGCGTTGCAGTTATCTATGAAAGATTGTATTTCTGATGCTTCATCAATAGTTAGTTCTGTTTTTTGATTTTCAACAATGTTGTCTGAAACATAACCATCTATTTGGTCTGCATTGAATACTGGGAATACTTTCCAAAGCCAGTATTTAGGCAATTTGCCAGTTTCAAGAAATTCTGCCCTTTCTTTTTCATTAAGCCATTCTTTCTTTTTGTCTTTTACTTCACAAAAAACGACATGACTGGCAGTTGAACCTTTCTTAACTTTGTGACCTGCATTAGACCATTGTTTAAAAGTTGCCCATTCGTTTGATGTGAAACCTTGAACTGATAACCAAAAGTGGTTCATACCTCTGTATTGTCTTTTAGTTATAGCGTTGGTCGGACGACCACAACCGAGCCAAGATTTAGTCCAATTAGTACCTTCAGTTTCCATCAGTTCTAAAATCTTAGTTTGGATTTTTTTGAACACTTCATTTTTTTTCATTTTATTCCCCTTCAATTTATACTTATATTATAACATTTATCTATACTAAAAACAACCCTTTTTGGAATTAAAGTATCTCAACATTTCCATTAGGGTATTTAACCAAAATAGCATGACTTCCTTCCCAGTTCTGTATTACAGGGCATGGTGTTAGATGTTCAATCTCCATACCGAAATCACACATCAAGTCGCTATTTTGCTCAACCAAAAGTAGAAACTGCTCTGCATAAGTATCAATTAGAGTGTCAACTTCTTCTGGAGTATTAACAAAACCCATGTTTATATACTTAGAAAGTATTGGGTCATTTTCATCTCTAGCTTCTAGAATAACTTCTATTTTATTCATTTTCTTACGCAAACGAAGTTCAGCTAGTTTCATTTTATCTTTCATTTTATCGTTAATTTTAGTCATTTTATTTTCCTTCATTTTATGTTTTATATACATATATTATAACAAGTTTTAGATAAAAAACAACCCTTTTCGGAATAATAATTAGCTTATTTTAACAAGTAATTTCAGCAAGTATTTAAAAAGGTAATGTGTCGGCATAATCTATTTGTAGCAATTCTTCTACTTGTTTTAGTAATTCTTGCTCTGTCCCATACGCTTCTACAAATCTTTTTTTATAAGGGTGTCTGCTAATAGGTTCTTTGTCGCTACCCATACGATGATGCTCAAAGCATAAAGGCAATACTAAGAAATGTGCGTTAGGTTTGGTTTTGCCTTCAATGTGGTGTATTTCGCAAGGTCTTATGCCTTTTCCTTGTAGTCTGCACACTATACAACCAAGTTCTCTAACCGAGTCCATGTGTTTCTTTTCTGCTACTGTTGGATTTCTGCCTTTCATTTTTCGTTAAATAACTCAACAAAAAATTCAGCATCTACAACAACTAAAGGTTTATGGCGATTTCTTTTGATAACTAAACAAGGTTCATAACCCTTACAATTAGTTTCAGCTTGGCTATACGCTTCCCAAACATTAACTCTTTCTTGGTTCTTACACTCAATACTCATAGGGAATTTTCTGCGTGATTCAACACCTAGTATGATATCTTCACCGCCACTACCCATAGGTCGTGATTCTAAATCTTCTGGGTTTATATTCAGGACACGCACTAACATATCTGCAAACCATTGTTGCAATAATCTTCCTTTCGCCTTTGCGCTACTAGGTTTCATTTATATCAGTTATGCACCATACCTCTTTTTTTCTTCTCTATGGTTTACCATTTTAGTTCGCCATTCTTCAAAACCAATTTTTATAGCATCTAGTTTAACCTTTAACCCACTTAATTGCCCTCTTTTAAGACCAACATTTAATCTTGCTGCATGAAGCTGTTCTGTATTTTCAGCATACACTTCTTGTGCAGATACTGTGGTTTTGCCTTTGTGCGTTGCTTCTAGCTTTAATCTAGCTATAGTTTTCTTTACATTAGCTTCTGCTTCAAAGACTTCATATTCCGCTTGTTGTATTGGTTCTGCCAAAGACCTTATTTGGTGCATCCATGACTCAGTTTCTATACTCATCAGAATGCAGGTTTTTTATCTACATTTCCATCGTTGTCTTTGCGGTCTGGTATTTGCAAATTGCCTTCACTATCGTAAGGTGTGAATAACAGTTTTGTGAAATCAACACCTTGCTGTGTTTGGTTGGCATATCCGCCACACTTAAACACTTTGCTATTTTCATCAACAGAGTCAATAAGCGTAATTTTACCGCCAATATCTGGGGTGCGTTCATGCTGTTTATCTTCTGGTGCGTTGTAATGCAATAGTCCCAAAGATTGAACTAGTTCGTATTTTTCGTTGCCATTCCTATCCTCATACTTAAGAATAGCACCATAACGCTCCACTTCGTTTAGTTTGAATTTACCCTTGCGTGGCACAGTGACGCTAGTTTCGTGAAAGAAACTACCAGTATTATTTTTCATTTCAAATTTATCAGACATAATCTTCTCCTACTATAAGTCTATATTTATAACCTTTCTTACCAGTTATTCTTTTTTTTTCTACAATTTCCCTCAACATCGGCAAACTATACTTGACTCTATAAGGTTGTTTCCTTAAATCTCGTATAGCTGCAGATATAGAGGGTTCTCCATAGAATTTGCCAGTTTTGTCGTTTATAACGCTTTGCAAATCCCAAAAAGTCCACCAAGAACCATCTCGCATACACAAAAACACATAATCAGTTATGCTATTTGCTTTGTTCATTTTCTTCTGGTGCTTGGTTCGCATCATCATAAAGAGAGATGAGTTTTGCATAGGCATCTTTATCTTTCTTTAATGTAGCGTGTTCGGACGCTTTTTGTATCTCACTAGCATTAGTTTCATATAATGCTCTGTGTTCGTCATTTGTTGGGTCGCCTAAAAACTCTCTCAAAGTCTTAAGGAACAACTTTTCATCAACACAATGTTGCAATACAGTTCCGCTTGGTCGTCTTAACACATAACCACTAGAAAGGTCAGGTGCTTCTTCTTTGTTATTAATAGCATTGTCAACTTCAAAAGAGGAAGCATACGCACCACCACCAAGACCACAAGAAGCTAATGCTCTGCCGATAGCAGATGTTTCGCAGTTTTCTAAGGCAGATGTCTTATTGACCATTCCTACACCTCTGAATTCTTCTGCAAAACCAGTTCCTATCTCGTGATATACACCATCGTTTTTAACCGATATTGTAGCTTTCACAACAACACGCTCTAGGTCGTCAGTGACTATTTCGGTTAGAACAAAAGCATTCGTGCCGAAATGTTTTCTAAAAATATCTACCCTAGTGTCAACAGTAGTGTAGAACTTGCCTTTGATATTAACCTTATCAGCGTTGGTAAGGTTAGCTATCTCACTTATACAATTTAATAATGTATCGTTCATTTTATTTACTCCATATTGTTTTAGCGAATTTGATTTCATCTTCTGACCATTTCCAATCGTCAAAATTTGGATAAACAGATTGTGCTAAAACATATTTATCATTTGAAAAAGATAAGAAATTCATTATTGCTAATGATACTTTTCTTACCACATTTATATGTTCATCAACATTATCAACAGGTCTAGTAACAACTTCGTTTCCCTTAGATGAAACATAGACATAGTCTAATACTGGCGAACATCCTTCTGCTTTAGCATAGACAGAAACCTGTCTAGCATGAGCGTCAGATACTTTACTAGGCAAACGACCTGTGGTCTTTATATCCCTAATAATGTCTTGGTATTGAAGGTCTATATAACCCATAATTGGAACAGGTATATCTTCAATGAATAGGTTTACTTGTTTCTGATAAGCAGTAGGTTTACCCATCTTCTTATAGAAATCTAGCGCAGTTTTTGCATAAGTGCTTACTGTTGCTCCTTCACGCTTATATTTTGTGTCGTCTATCGTTTGTGAAGGGTATTCTTTTTTACAGTAGTGTTTAAGCGTCTTAAACTCTCTCTCAGACTCTTTTAACGCTTCAGGTATGGTTAGGTGCTTATTCTTCTCATTATAGCCATACAAGTTCCCTACAGCGTGGTCAACGACAGTTCCTCTCCACATTGCAGGATTTCCACCATGTCTGTACTTAAAAAGATAACGCATTATCCACATAGGCACATCATCAATAAAAGTATTGATAGACGATGGGGAAAGGTGTTCTATTTCATGAATTTGAAATGGATCGTTCATTTTATTCTCCTCATTTTAATATCATTTGACGAATTTAATGTTCTTAACTATAATTCCATTTAGGAATAAAGCAAGTATAATCCCTTATTGGAATATAAGCAAGTGAAAACATGACTTTAACAGAATATTTAAAAGACAATAAATACACCCAGTCTGCCTTTATAAAAGAAGTGAAAGAGCAAACAGGGCACACGCTACCACAAGGCACATTAGCTAAATACATTCTAGGTCAACGCATACCTAGAAAGAAGGAATTAAACATAATCTACATAGCGACCAAAGAACAAGTGTCGCCCAATGATTTTTATTTGGAGAAATAATATGGCATACGATGTTCAAATGATGAAAACAGAGGCATTAAAAGAATATGAGAATAACCCTCGTATAAATAAAGAGTCTGTTGAGAAAGTTATTATGAGCATCAAAGAAGTCGGTTGGAAAGTGCCGATTATCGTAGATGAAGAAAATGTGATACTAGCAGGGCACACTAGAATTAAAGCTGCAAGATTGTTGGAAATGGAAGAAGTACCTGTTCATATAGCAAAAGGTCTGACAGAAGCACAAAAAACTGCTTACAGGATAATGGACAACAAAAGCCAAGACTCGTCTGAGTGGGACACAGAAATGTTATCAGAAGAATTTGCGAAACTAGCAGAAGCTAATTTTGATATGGATTTAACTGGATTTGATTTTAGAGAAATAGAAAAATTAACTGAAAACTTAATAGAGTTCACAGAACCAGAAGAAATAATAACAGAAACTAATATTGCTGACTTTGACGATATACAAACGAGCAATGTCCGTATGGTCAATATCTTTTTAACACAAGAAACAGAGCCAGTATTTCAGGAAATGGTCGCAGGATTGAAAGAAAAGTGGGGTCAAGAAAACCTCACAGACACAATATATATGGCTGTGGAGAAGTGTTATAAAGATGAAAGTTTATAATTTAAAACCACACTACACAAAACAAGAGATAGCAAAGCGTAAAGGAGAGTGGATAACAGAAAAAGACTACGACACAGTCATAAGAGATGATTGTGATGCCTATGGTGAAAATGGTGAGCCATTATTTTTTTTCAGAAAAAACAAAATACCTTCTAGTTTATGCAAAGATGCATGGAAAGCATTAAGAAATGCTGCTGCGCCAACTAACAACAGAGGTGCTGCAGGCGGAATAATATCTGAACAAACCAAAACCGATTGGGACATAGGCGATTTAAGTAAAATAAGGTTTAGCGGTATCAAAAAAGATGGAACTTTGAGCAATACCTCAAGAGCCAATACAGTAAACTCAGGTGTTGTAGGGTTTTTTGATAGGAACGCTAGGTTTCCTTACTGCCGACAAACATCTTGGTATGAAAAGAATTTTCAACAGTTCAAAGACGCTTATCCATACATACACTATATAGATAAACTTTTTGCAGAAGCCTGTCCTGAAAGATATGCCAATCAAAAAGCTATGGCAGAAAAAACAAGCAAAGATTTTCTTATCAAAGATACTGTATTCACGACTATAACTGTTAACAAAAACTTCAGAACTGCATTGCATGTAGATGCAGGAGATTATGCAGAAGGTTTAGGAAATTTAGCTGTATTAGAAGCAGGTCAATATGAAGGTGCTTACACAGTAATACCAAGATACAGAGTAGCGTTTGATGTTCGTTCAGGCGATGTTTGTTTCTTCAATGTTCACGAATACCACGCTAATACAGAAACTAAAGCAAAACTAGCATACGAAAGAATATCAATCGTTTGTTATTACAGAGAAAAAATGCACCATTGTTTAGACGCAGATGCGGAAATAGAAAGAGCACAAACTAGACAAAAGGGTGAAAGTCTAATAGATAAGTAGAGGATTATATGTGTGCAGTTATAGGTGTCCATAATAACGATGGAGTAGATATAGATTCATTTAGAAAACTATTAGACCAGTCAATGATAAGAGGCAAACACGCTACTGGACTAGCTTATATAGACTACAAAGATGCTAATAAAATAAAACATTTCATTTTGCCTAAATCAGCTGATGCATTTGATATACCTGATAATATATATACAAAAATGCTGATAGCGCATTGTCGTTATAGCACTTCCGATATTGAGTGGAATCAACCCATAGTTAGTCAAGATATAGCTGTTGTTCATAATGGTGTGATAACACAGGCAGACCCTAGCACATGGGAAGATACCTACAACTACAAATTTGAAACGAAATGCGATAGTGAAATTATCTTGCGTGCATGGGAAAACCAATCTCATGCTTTGTGGTTAGAAGGTTCTATGTCAGCAGTAGTTATAGATGCAAGAGGCACAGCTTCTATGCATTTCTTTAGAAACGAACAAAGACCTTTATATTATGCACAAACGAACAAAGATACATTCATAGCAAGTACTAAAGATATATTGGAAAGAGCAGGTATTAGTGGGTTCGGAATAGAAAAAACCGAGTCTTGTGTTGATTATGTTATACAGAATAACGCTTTAAAACAAATAAGAATTAGAGATGTTATTGAGGATTTACAATGAATTACGACAAAAAGAAATTTACATGGGGATATGAGGTTGAATGGGGTGATATAAACAGGAAACATGAGATACCTGAAAAGTTTGGTAAATGGGAATATGCTGAAACCGATATAGTAAACATTATAGAACCTTTTCAATATGTTGCATGTGACCCATTAGGTGAAACTCCACACATGGGCGGTGAGATAAATACAAAACCCACAGCTACTTGGCAAGAACAAGTAGAACTTATTATGGATTTGTTCAATTTTTTCGTTGAGAAGGGCGACACACCGACTGCTGCTTGTGTTAATCATGGTCACCTTCATGTTCATGTGCCTGAATTGATAAACGACATAGAAGCGTTGAAACGACTAACCAAATACATTATGTCTAACCAAGCACTTACTATAGCTACGCTTTATAACTTCTACGATGCAGGAATAGCTATGCAAAAGTCAAAAGGAGCCAAGATGTATCTTAAATATGATGGCGGTAGAGAAATGCCACCATATATGTGCAACAACATTATAAATTTAGCTGAAAACTTTGAACATTACATTAAATTACACGCTGCAGGAAAAGATGGTGTTTCTATGGGCAGACCTTTCAGATATGCAATCAATACTTATTGTTTAAAACATACTGAAACTATTGAATTTAGGTGCTTTCGCTCTACAACTAACAAAAGGGAAATACATGACCAATTCAAATTTGCTGAAAACTTCATTGATGCTGCACTGAATGATGGACCCAATGTATATGAGATATTGAGTTCTTACGACTATAAATTCCCACCATTCGTGTGGGATATTAAAGAATACAATGGTTGGCAAAAGACCAAACATGATAAAAGCAGAGGCAATAAAGTTCGTGAGTTTATCAAGGTGTAGTAAAAAAGCATTCTGTGAATCAATTACAGAAGATGTTGCTGATAAATTTGCACATACATTCGTTTCTAAAGCTAACATGGGTAAGTATTGGAACAGGTGTGTTGGTTATTCAGAAGATAACGAATTGTGTGGTGCGATTATAACAACCATATCTAAAAAAGAGCCAAAAGTAGCTAATTTACAACTACTACACACTTTTGCTAAACATCGCAGGAAAGGTGTAGCTAGGAAACTCTGCAATTACAGTCTTTTGTATGCCATTCAAAATAAAGCTAGATATTTCAGAGTATCAGCAGAGCCTGAAGCGGTAGATTTTTATAAGAATATAGGTTTCATAATGTTAGGTGAGCAAAAATCTAAAAGTCAGTTATCAATGTTCCTTATAGCAGGTAAAACTTTCTCTGATGGTATATATGACATAAAAGACCCTGTTATCAATTCTGCTGTTTATAAAAATGGGCGAGGCGGTTGTATAAAAGTATTTGATGAGTCAGGGTATCGTGGATTATAGGTTGCAGGAAAATAGAGAATTAGCATTCAAAGAATGGTGCGTTTGGTCTATAGAACACAAAGACTGCGACCCTGCATTGTGGTTGTTGAATTATTTATTTGACAGGTATGAGCACAATATAGAACAAAAGTATTGGATAGCTTGGATATATGGCACTACTTATCATTTGCCTACAGCTTGGATTATATGGAATGAGTTCCCTGATTTTGAGTTGGTTGACCAAAACAGATTAAAAAAATGGAACAATGAAAACTATCACAGGTTGCGTTATCAAACTGACACGAAATGGAATAAAGGGCATTTACCAGACCAATTTGCCAGTTATAAACGATGGATTATGCACAATAACCCAGAGAAAACACAGCGACATAGGTTTGATAAGCTACAAGAAAAGTCTTTTGATTTCGTTTGGCAAAGCATAATTCTCAATATGCACAAGTTCGGCAGATACTCTACTTGGTATTATTTGCAAACATTGAAAGATTGTGTGGGTGTAAATGTCTTACCTGATAACTTAAAACTATCTGATTATAGCGGTAGCAAGTCGCATCGTAATGGATTGTTATATGCTTTGTGCCACGATGAACTTATTAATAAAAAACTAAAACCTATAACTACACAGCACTTAGAAATACAGGCATTAAGAATTAGAGAAGAAATTGGAAAAGAATACAAAGTGGATATGGATTTATACCAAATGGAAACTCTTTTGTGTAGCTTCAAAAAGATATTTAGAAAAAAACAAGGTAGATATTTAGGGTATTATCTAGATAGACAAGCAGAAGAAATTAAGAAAGTAGAAGCTGATGATTGGGCAGGTATAGATTGGCAAGTGTTTTGGGACGCAAGAGAAGAAACGCTTGAACAACCATTACATGAAAGCAAAGCTATAAGGAAAGAATTATATGAGGTTTTCTTAGATACAGGAACATTGGAGTATGGAACATTATGAAATGCGTAGCTATAGGCGGTGTCCCTGCAACTGGTAAGACAACACTAGTTAGGTCTTTATTGGGGTTTATACAACCGAAAACAAAATTTAAGTATGGTTTGTTGCGTGGATATGTTGAAACTAAAAGGAATATCAGTATTTTAGGTATATACGAAAGACAAGAAGTGTTCGCAGGGACAGATAAACTTTCTATGGCGGTTCAAAGCGACTTTGATAAATACATAGATAAGTTTGAAAAGAACATACTGTTTGAGGGTGATAGGTTATTTACTGGCACAAACTTAGAGAAATTATGTAATTCTTATGACACAAGAATTATAGTGTTAGAGAATATACCTGAAACGCTAGACTTTAGGCATAATCACAGAGGCGACAATCAATCAGAAAAATTCAAGAAATCAAGAATAACAAAGATAAACAATATATGCACTAATCAAAGACTAGCTAAAAACATAGAACATTATTCTTTGAACACACCGAAAGAAACTGAGTCTTTGGCGAAAGAACTAAATGATTGGCTAGATATATCCAGTCATTAAAATAAAATATGTTCATGCTTCCTCGTTTGTCGTTTTCATGTTTTCAAATTCTTCAATTACAAAAGGTTCTAAAAAGTTTTCTATAATCGTTATCTTGTCCTGTATGTGTTCTATATCTTTTTGCAATTCAGATAAGTTTAGTTCACTACTATCATTAACTGCAACATCATCTAACAAACAAGCTATAGATATACTAGCTTCCCTTACTGCTTCTAATGTTTTATTCATGCTTCCTCCCTTACTACCATGACTCTTTTGCCCAATCTGTATCGCTAATCTTTTTTTCGTATGGTTGGAAATCCCTAGTTTTGAAATTGTATTGGAACTTTGCCTCACCGATTTTACCATACAAGTCTTGTTCCCTTATTTTCCTTGTTATAACGCTAGTAGTGTTTTCGTCAAAATCTCTATGAATTGTTAATACTGCGTCAGCTTGGTTGTGCCAATGTGCTGCACCACTAATATCATAGGCAGTAGGCGGTAAATAGCCACCATCATTACTCTTAGGCAACTTGGTAGGGTGTGCGACCACCCATGTCACTATTTCGTATATCCTTGAAAATCTTTTACATAGTGAAATAAAATCTCTTATATGCTCATCTTCTCTAGCGTTTCCTGTGCGTTTTGCGTCAACTTCGTTATAAGGGTCAATGACTAAACCATTTATGCCATACTTGAAGATACTACTCTTAGCTATATCTAATATAGTATCTATAGTCGGCACACTATCTCTGGTTTCTATAAAATAGAAATGTTTATGTATAAACTTTAATGCTTTGTTTAAGTCATCTTTATCCATTCTGTTATCAAAGCCGATGTCAAAACCTTTCTGCGTAAACATTTGCGTTAATCTGCGTATGTGCATACTGGTTGAGTGTTCAGGCGAAAAGACTGCGAACTTCCAATCGTGATTGATAGCCAATTTAAGCAGTATTTGGTCTAGGAAAATACTTTTACCATGATTTGGTATGCCTGTTATCGTGTGGAATGTCCCAGTCATAATCTTATATATATCATCTAGACCTTTCATGCCTATTTCTATAGGTCTTTCATAATTCCCATCATAAAGGTCTTGTATCTGAGAATAATAGTCGTTAGCGGTATATAGACCATCTATTGGGTATGGTTCAGCTTCGTCTAGTATTCGTTTTAACTCTACCGCACCATGTATGTTTAGTATGTCGTTTGCATCTTTGCAGTCTTTCGGCATTCTAACAAACCAACAAACATCTTTACCGAACCTGTGTAGCAACTCTTTGTGTAATGCTTTTCCTGCAACATCGTTGTCAGTGAACAATATAATCTTCTTAGCATCTAAAGGGCAATTAGCTAATGCTTTGTATCTAGCATCGTTTTTGTTGAATTTAGCTTCTTTTGGTGCACCATTAGGCAATGTTGTAGCTTGGTAGCCTACTTCAGCAATACTCAATACATCCATCTCGCCTTCAGTGAATACCACCACTTCTTGTTTTGCTACATTTTTATAATTGTAAAGTATCTGTTCTGCACCTTGCGTTTGCCTGAACTCTTTGTTTTCGTTTCGGTATTTGATGTTGATTAATTCATTGTTCAAGTTGAAATACTGAAATCCATACCACCCTTTTTCATCAAAGATTTTGAATTCATCAACGATAGTATTAGTTATGCCACGCTTGTTGAAGTAATCATACATTCTTTGATTCTTGCTCAATTTCGGTGTTATAGGTTTTTGATATACAGGTTTCTTTGGCACATAATACCTATCTGTGTTTTTATAGTATGAGCCTTTCCAGTCGCAATGATGACAGAACCAAACTGTTCCTTCTTCATTGATGGTCACCGATAAAGGATTGTCTTTCATGTTGTGTGGTGGTTGACATTGTGGACACTTAACCTTTTGTGTTCCGTAGTCATATTTCTTCAATTTTATACCATGTTCTTCTGGTGTTTCTTGCTTCATTTTACTCTCCTGTTATCCTGCAAGCTGATTTGCTCCTTTGGTTTTATCTTCTTTAGGTCGTATTACATACCCATACTCATCAGTTATGAACCAATCAAGCCATCTCTCTTGGTTCAACCATGTTGTAGGGTGCGGTATAAATCTTACTTCTGTCGCTTTTTGACTTTCTGCAAATCTACCTGCACCATAAACAATCTTGTTGTAATGTTTTTCATCAAACTTGATAAACGATTTATAAGCCATCTTCTTTCCTAGCTTTCTTGGATATAAAGACCAAAACTCTAGAAACGCATCATTATATTTATCTTTAGTATTATCTTTAGTATTGGTGGGTTTCTCCACCCTCTCCTTCCACGCTTTTGCACCCTTGGGGGTTTCTACACCCTCACCTAACCGCAAATGGTATCTATTGCTAGTGTTTCCGCCATTTTCAGCTTTACGATGCTCTATGTATAGCAAACCCATTTGCTCAAATTCCTTTATGGCTCTTTGAACACCTTTGGTGTCGGCAAGTCCGACTATATCTGCTATGTGTCTGTAAGATGGATAGCAAGTGCCTTGTTCGTCAGCGTAATTGCCTAGTATTACTAATATAAATTTCTTTGTTGGTGTTAGTCCTTGTTGGTTTAGTGCTTGATTAAGACATTTTATAGACATAATTTAAGTATAACTCCTTACTCTATAAAGAAAACCCTTATCGGAATACTAGTTCCATTTATCATAAGTTTTCTCTACTCGGTTTGATTTATAGACCACGATTTCATTTGTTTCTTCGTCAAGAAACCGCACTTTCTTTTTTGTTTCATCGGTATAACCCAAGAATGCTCCAAAAATACATTTGTTCTTTACACGCAATCTTGTCATTCTACTCTCCATACTCGCCAAGCTACTGGTTCAGCATCATGCAATGTCCTTATAACCCATTTACCTGTGACTTCCTGTGTCTTGCTCATTGTGTATGCCCTAGTCCTAAAGCGCATAGCCTCATGCCTATTAGTAAAGGCGACACTATCGCCTACTTGCATTAACAAAATGGTTTTTCTTATGTTGTCCCACTTTTTGTTTTTGCCACCATGCTTTGAATAAGGCATTTCAATGTTATGCTCAATCTTCAATTTATCATCATTCATCTTCAATGTTCTCCCATTGTCTTGACTGGTTTTCGTTTTCTTCTGCCAAAGCTGAGTAATATCTGTTTTCTTTAACAGTTTCACTCGTTTGTGGTTCGTAATCATAAACATTCACATGACCAAGTATTGGCACAAAGCCAATCATCATGTCTTCAGTGTCTTTGATTAGCCAACCACCCATTCTTGAGGAAGATAACTCCCTACTAGGAATTTTATCGTAGTCCTCACCGAATTCTTTATTTGCGGTTTCTGTAAACCTTTGTATAGCTACTTCCCAAGTTTCTAATTTACGCATTGTTCTTTTCCTTGATTAGTTTCAACGCTACTTCTTTTGCTTGTTTCCATGTTTCGTATCTATCGTCCCAATCAACTCCATTACTATCGTCATAGTTATCTTTGTCATAGACTTCAATGACTAATTCGTCTTCAAACCAATCATCGTGATAGATATGAAGCCAATCATGTTTCTCACACAATTCTTTGCATACTTGTTTTGGGTGTTTACCTTTTTTGCGTTGGGTCATTGGCACACGCTCGGCTACCAATCGTTCATTGTCGTATTTCTTTTCATACTGTGCTATTGAACGCTCAACCTTTTTCATACTGTTATCAATACGCTTTAGATTAGACTGATACTGTTTTTGTTTTTTGAGCAAGTTAGCTTTTCGTAGTTTTAGCTGTTTATAGTTTTTAGCTACAACATTGACTTGCGTTTCTTTAGGCGAATCTTTTATTAGTAAATCTTCAACATTGTATTTACTCTTAATCAATTCAATTTGTTTGTCATCAAGTGGGTTAGTACGATATTGGTTATGTTCATATCCGTAGCTATGCATTAGTTCGTGGGCAAACAACTGGCTTATTTCCTCAATGCTCAATTTATTACTCATTGATAAGAACATATCCCAACCAGTTCCAAAAACTTTTCCAAGATAGGCACGACCACTATACCCAAAAGACTTAGACCTTATTTCTACTTTAAGTGTTTTCCATTGCGGTAGTCGTCCTTCAGCTTTTGACATTAAAGCATGGATATAACAGTAAAGTGATTTCAGTTTTTTGGTTTCAAAGCCAGAGGTATTTTTTATTATCTTCATTTTATACTCCTAAAGAAGTGCGCTTACGCACACCTCTTTTTTAGTTCTTCTTCAACACGAAACAACAAGAACATATCGCCTTTATCGGTAGCACCTTTAAGAGCGATGCTTACTAGAGTGTCAATAAGTTCTTCGGTAGTTTTTTCAGCTATTGGGGTTTCACCTAAAGCGTAGAGATTCATTGTTTTCATTTTATTTCCTTCAATTTATTATTTATTACAAGACATATCATAACATATTTTTGATCTAAAAACAACCCTTTTCGGAATAACTATTACAGTATTCTTTATCTTCTTTTAGTATTTTTTTGAAATGAGCTTTACATTCGGTTTGTGTTAAGTTTTTTGCAAACTTTTCAACATGCACAACCTCGTGAGCGTTATCACGAACATTTATTCGCATTTCGGTAGAAGAACTGAAAGCGTAGTAGCTAACAACCACAGGCACATTGCTCATTAATTTTTGACTGACTTCAACTGGATAACATTGTGTGTAGATTAATTTTTTCATTTTAACTCCTTCAATTTACAGATTAAGCATAACCTAAATATATGCAAAAAGAAAACCCTGTTCGGAATAAGTTTAATGTGTTATATTTTGATTTATATACCATTCTGCATTATATTTGTGAGAATAAGTGAGAAAAAATGACCAAAAAAACTAGAAATCTAAAACTAACTGACACGCTAAAACTCAAAATAAGGAATGAGTTTGTGCAAGGTATTACAGATGATAGTGGCGCAAGAGTGGTATTTACCTTAGAAGAACTGCACAAGAAACATAAGGTAGCAAAATCAACACTTTACAGGGTAGCTAACAAAGAAAACTGGAAGCATGAAAAAGAACAATTCCAAGCAGAGTATTTACACAAACTAGATGTAGAGCGTAGCAAAAACCTAACCGAAGAATCAAAGAAGTTTGACAATACTAGTCTCAATTTGGCAAAAGCACTTATGGCTACTGTAGGTCAGAACATAAGAAAGAACACAGATGATATAAATGGTGGCAAGAAAGGTTTCATACCTTCACAAATAAATGCTTTAGCTAATGCTGCACTTTCAGCACAAAGACTGGCAAAATTAGCGTTAGGAGAAACAACACATAATGTGGAATTAAATGCAAACATCACTGAAGAAAGAGCCTTCAGAGATGCTATGGAATTGCTTGACGAAGTTGCAAGAACAAAGCAACAAGCAGACGATAAGTCTTTACACTAGTTGGCTGAAGACTGCTAGAGCAAAACAAGTAGCACCTGAAGGGAATCATTATATATGGCTAATACTAGCAGGTCGTGGTTGGGGTAAAACTAGGACAGGCGCACAAGACATTGTATTGTATGCATTAAGAAATCCAAACAGTCAATGTGCTGTAGTTGCACCAACTCATGGTGACTTGCGTAGAGTATGTTTCGGTGGTCCTAGTGGTTTGTTATCTATCATACCCAAAGAATGTTTCGCCAAGTCTAGAGATTACAAAGGTTATTCATCATCAACATCTGAAATACGATTATTCAATGGTTCTAAAATATCAGGATTTGCAGCACAAGAACCTGATAGATTGCGTGGTCCTCAGTTCCATAGAGCATGGTGTGATGAGTTAGCAGCTTGGAGATATCCAGAAACATTTGACCAGTTAATGTTCGGACTTCGTCTTGGCAATAATCCACAATGCGTAATTACCACAACACCTAAACCGACAAAGCTGATTAAAGAGTTAGTTGAGAGAGATGATGTTCATGTTACTAAAGGAAACACATTTGAGAATGAAGAAAACCTAGCTGAAAGTGCATTGGCGATGCTTAAAGAAAGATATGAAGGCACAACAATGGGTCGCCAAGAACTTTATGCAGAAATAGTAGATAATCTTGAAGGTGCTTTGTGGAGAAGTGATATGATAGACGAAACAAGATTGAGTGCAAATGAAGAAAGAGAATTAACTAACATAATAGTAGCGATAGACCCTGCAGTGACAGCGAATGAAAATAGCGATGAGACTGGTATAATTGTAGTTGGCAAAGATGCAAATAATGAATATTATGTATTAGAAGATATATCAGGGAAGTATTCTGCAGATAAATGGGGTAGAATGGCAGTACGAGCCTATTATGAGTGGGAAGCAGATAGAGTTGTCGCAGAAGTGAACAATGGTGGCGACTTGGTGGAAAGACTATTGAGGAATATAGATACTGATATTCCCTACAGGTCAGTCCATGCTACTAGAGGTAAGCTAGTAAGAGCAGAACCAATAGCAGCATTATATGAGCAGAAGCGAGTTCACCATGTTGGTAGTTTTCCTGAGTTAGAGTCGCAGATGTGCACTTACACAGGAGATATAAAAACTAGTCCTGACAGATTAGATGCGATGGTTTGGGGTTTATCCGAATTAAGCAAATCAAAAGGACAAGTAAATTGGAGAATAAGTTAAATGGCAGAAGGAAAAGACAACCGAACTTTTATGCAGAGACTGCTCAACAGACCAATGGCAGAACAGAAGCGAGAAGGCAGCATGGTAGGTTTCTTTGGTGTTAGTGATGGCAGCAAAGAATATAAATACAAAGACCTTGCGGAAGAAGGATATAAAAAGAACGCTATTGTATATAGATGTGTTAACGAAATAGCAAAAGGCGCAAGTTCAGTAGATTTCAATTTAAAAGTAGCAGACGATGTTATAGAGCAACACCCAGTTATTGATTTGCTCCACAAACCTAACCCATTACAATCATACAGCGAATTTTTCCAAGCCATATTTGGTTATCTATTATTAAGCGGTAATGCTTATATCATTAAAAGCGGTGCAGAGGGTGGCAGACCTAGAGAACTGCATTTGTTAAGACCTGATAGAGTTCAAATAAAAGGAAGCGGAAACCCTATACCGCAGAGATACGACTACATCATCAATGGAAAAGTAGTCAATACATACCCTGTAAATCCAGATACTGGCGAAAGCGACTTGAAACACATCAAGCTATGGAACCCAACAGATGATTATTATGGGTGTTCACCTTTATCAGCAGCAGCAGTAGAAGTTGACCAACACAATTTATCTAGTCGTCACAACATCAACTTGTTAAACAATGGCGCAAGACCTAGTGGTGCTGTTGTATTTAAACCAAAAGACGATGCAGGTTATTCAGTTAATCTAAGCGAATCACAAAGACAACAATTACTAACTGATTTGAATAACAGGTTTAGTGGGACATCTAATGCAGGCAGACCAATGCTTCTTGAAGGAGATTTTGACTGGAAAGAGATGGGATTATCTCCTAAAGATATGGATTTCATTAACTTAAAACACATGAGTGCTACAGATATTGCTATGTGTTTTGGTGTGCCTAGTCAGTTAGTCGGTGTGCCTGATGCACAAACTTATGCGAATGTAGCAGAAGCCAGACTAGCATTGTATGAAGAAACGATAATACCACACATAAGACTTTTAGAGTCTGACCTAAACGAATGGTTGTTGCCTATGTTTGACGAAAGGTATTACATAGAATTTGATACTGAATCTATTCCTGCATTAGCAGAAAGGAAAAGGAAAACATACGAAAACATTACTAGTGCTGTAAGAGAAGGCATTATGACTAGGAATGAAGCTAGAGAGCAAATTGGTCTAAGTCCAATAGATGGGGGAGACGAGATATATATAAACGCTTCTTTGTTCCCATTAGGAAGTGATAGTCCGCCTGAACCAGAGATACCTGACAATGAAGAAGATTTAGAAGATTATGATGAAGTGGAAGATGACAAGTTTTGGGATGGTATTGTTGGTTCAAAAGCTATAGCAGATATTGACTTTAAACCGACAGCAAGTATGGCGGAAGAAGCACAAAGAGGATTAGATTGGCGGAAAGAGTTTGGCAGAGGCGGAACTAATGTAGGCTCAACCAGAGCCAGTCAGTTAGTGAAAAGACAAAACCTATCACCAGACACAGTAAAACGAATGTATAGTTTTTTCTCAAGACATGAAGTAGATAAACAAGCAGAAGGATTTAAACAAGGAGAAAAAGGTTATCCATCTAATGGAAGAATAGCATGGGCATTGTGGGGTGGTGATGCAGGATATAGTTGGTCAAAAAAGAAAAGAGACCAGATAGAAAACGAAAGCAAAGCCGAATCATCTTAAATGCCAAAAACAAATCTCAAAATAGTCCACAGGAATGAACACAAAGGATTGCGGGACTTTAGACAAGGCAGAATAAACACACGAAAAGAATTTGTCCGTCAAAATGTAATAAGGAGAAACTTAGAAAGATTGGCATTCAAACAAATCAGAGCGGTGTTCAGTAAGTTCGTAAACACACAAGCGTATCTAATAAAAGAATTCAACCTATACGATGTTGATACAGCCACAAGAGATTTAGATGCGGAACTTTTGCCTGTTATGTATATGCATTACAAAAAAGTTTATAGAACTATATTCTCTATGAACGAAAACAATTACGACAAAATCAAGAAATCAGAAGAAGCATTAGTATTCGGACGAAACATGGATATTGAAGATTTAATTGATATTTATAATAGAAACAGACTATTGTATTTAACTAACATATCCGTATCTATGGCGAAGCGAATAGAAAGAATTATAACAGAAGGCAGAGAGGAAGGGTTGAGTCTAACGCAATTAGCTGAAAAAATTAGCGATAAAGTATTACCTATAGGGAGAAGTAGAGCAGCACTCATAGCAAGGACAGAAACACATAACGCAGCTTCTTTCGCCAATCATCAATATCATGAAATATTGAAAAAAGATTTAGATATCAATATGATGAAAAAGTGGGTTGCAACTAGCGACTTGAGAACAAGGTCTGCACATATTGATGCAAATGGGCAAATAAGACAAATGGACGAACCATTTGAAGTGGGTGGAACTGCGATGATGCATGCAGGTGACCCAAATGGTGGCGCAAAAAACAATGTGAATTGTAGATGTGTAATTGTTTATGCAGATTCGCAAGATATTGTGCTATGATTAACAATGCATTACTATATGTAAGCAAATGAGGATAGCGTATGACTACTGAATATACAGAAGCCGAGAATATACTCGCTGTCAGAACAAACTTGTTCACTTCGGAAGAAGGTTCTATTGAGAATGATACGAAAGAAGAAATAAGAGAAGATGTATTCACTACGGAAAGTGAAGCAGAGGAAAGAGCGCAAGAAATAGGTTGCGATGGTACTCATTCGCACGACGAAGATGGCAACACTGTATATATGCCATGTGAATCACACGAAGCATATACAGAATTAACAGGTCGTGAAGTAGAAGGTTATAAACCTAAAAAACCCAAACAAAAATCCGAAGAAAACGATTACATAGAATTCCAGTCTGATATCAAAGCGTATAATGAGGAAGGCGATGAAGAAGAATATGGTAAGTTTGAGGGATATGCGTCTGTTTTTGAAAACACAGATTTAGGCAATGATGTCATTAAGACTGGTGCTTTCAAAAAAAGTTTGCGCAAAAGAGGTGTAAAAGGAGTAAAACTTTTATATCAACATAAGTCCGATATGCCTATCGGTGTCTTTGACTCTATAAAAGAAGATGATAATGGTCTTTATGTAAAAGGAACATTGGCACTTAAAACACAGGCAGGTCAGGAAGCATACGAATTATTAAAAATGGGTGCACTAGATGCAATGTCTATTGGATTTAGAGCAAACCCTGAAGAAGTTTCATACGATAAGCGGACAAACAAACGCTTAATCGGAGAAGTAGATTTAATGGAAATCTCTTTAGTGACTTTCCCTATGAATCCTCAAGCGAAGATTCGTAGTGTGAAAGGAACAGAGGTGACTATTAGAGAATGGGAAAATGGAATGCGAGATGCTTTCTCGTTATCTCGTTCAGAAGCGAAAGTGGCTGCAAAAGCAGTTCACGATGCGTTTGACTTTACTACACATAGCGAGACGCTAGATGTTATAGAATCAAGTGCTGAATTGGTAGATGCCTTAAAAAACTTAACATTAACCCTTAAAAATACATCATAAGGAGGCAATTATGTCGGAAGATGTGAAAAAGGTTATGCAAGAGTTTGGTCAGGCTTTTGAGGAATTCAAAAAAGCAAATGACGAGAAACTTGAGAACCTTGAAAAAGGTGTTAACGATGGAATGCTTGATGAGAAACTAGCGAAGATAGAGTCAAAACTTGATTCGTTGGAAGATGTCAAAGCACAAATTGACAGCACCAAATCGCAACAAGAGGGTGTAGCAGAAAAGGTAGAACAGCTTGAAACTGTGATGAAAAGACCAGAATCAGCCTATGATACTAAATCTGTTGACGATACTTGTTCGGCTTTTGAAGTCTATTGTCGTAAAGGTCTGGAAGGACTGACGGACATAGAGAAGAAAGCATTAACTGTATCTAACGATACAACTGGTGGATATTTAGCACCGCCTGAATATGTGAGAGAGTTGCTCAAAACAGTAACAGAAATCTCGCCTATTAGGACTATAGCTAGAATCCGCTCAACAGGTCAGAGAAGCATCCAAGTCCCTAAAAGAACTGGACAATTCTCAGCATCTTGGGTCGCAGAAAGCGGAACAAGAAGTGAAACAACTGGTTGGCAAGTAGGATTAGAAGAAATCCCTGCACATGAGCATTATGCACTTGTGGACATTTCTGAACAAGACCTTGAAGACACAGTTTTTGACCTAGAAGCTGAAATGCAGTCTGAGTTTGCTGAACAAATGGCAAAAGCAGAAGGTGCAGCATTCGTTAGTGGTGACGCTGTAGGAAAACCAGAAGGATTTATGACCAATGGAGATGTTGGTGAAGTCGTTTCAGGTAGTGCTGCTGCTCTTACTGCTGATGGTCTAATCAGTTTGGTGCATGGCATCAAGTCTGAGTACGCAAGAAATGGAGTATTTGTTTTCAACAGAACTTCACTTTCTAGCATCAGAAAGCTGAAAGACACCGCAGGGCAATATGTATTCCAAGCAGGAATGTCGTTGCAAGGCGGAGTGACTAATACTGTTCTCGGTCATGCTTATGTGGAAGCGACTGATATGCCATCTGAGGGTAGCAATACCTATCCAGTAGCATTCGGTGATTTCCGTAGAGCATACATGATTGTTGACAGAGTCAGCATGGCGGTCTTGCGTGACCCATTTACACAAGCTACTTCAGGCAATGTTAGATATGTTGCAAGAAGGCGAGTTGGTGGTCAAGTGGTTCAAGCTGAGGCTATCGTTAAACAAAAATGTTCAACATAAGGTAGGTGAAATATGAAAGATTTATCAAATAATATCAATCCTGCTGTCAGCATTATCAACGCAGTTAAAACTGCAGCAGCTAATGGTACTGGCGTTGACCTACAAGGGTACGAAAGTGCAACTGCTATGGTAGAAGTTGGTGCGGAAGGAGATACTCTCTCTAGTTCAGTATATTTTGAAGTTTCATTAGAGCATTCTGATGATAACTCCACATACACTGACTGCGCACAAGCAGATATCGTAGATGGCACTATCTCTGCTGGTGGTATATTCCTTAAACTTGATGGTACTGCAGGTGGAAACCCTGATACCGCAGGTGAAATATACCGAGTAGGTTATGTTGGCGGTAAGAGGTATTTGAGAGTCGTCCTCGCTAAAACTGGAACTCATTCTAACGGAACACCTTTGGGTGCTATGATTGTTAGAGGAGATGCTAGACATAGTGCAGACAATGCTTTTACAGCACATGATGCTTAAATGCTTTAACTTTGAGATGGGTAGGTGTATTCCTACCCTCTCATTTTAATGGAGGATTTTTATGGCAGGTAAAAGTTATAAAATTGTTGTCCCAAAAGTTGGTTCGGCTAATAAAACAGGCACAGATACAAAACTATATGTTCATAATGAAATTGTAGAAGCAAAAGAGGACTGGCAAAAAGAATTAATGTCAGCATTTGTTGAAAATCAATGGGCGATGGAAGTGAAAGTAGAAAACACTTCTGATGTAGAACAAGCAGAGCCTGTTAGAGCAAGAAATGATAAAGGACAATTAGTAGGCGATAACCCTGACACACCTGATGTAAATGAAGCGTGGGAAGGTGGAGAAGCACCAAAAACCGCTAAGAAAACAACTAAGAAGAAAACCACAAAAAAGACTGCGAAGAAAAGCACAAAGAAAGCATCTTCATAGTAAAAAGTGGTAAGATAAACACAAGCAGATGCTTTGAGATGGTAGATACCACGCAAACTATAGGAATATGTTTTAATGAGTGCAGGTTATCATCATTTTATAATAGAACAAGGAGCAACATTTGGGCAGACGCTAACGCTCAAAGACTCTGACGACGCTTTAGTTAACCTTACTGGCTACAATTCTGCAGAAATGGATTTAAGAGACAATCCAGAAAGCAGCACGACAACACTAACACTCACAGTTGCTAATAGCAGAATCGCTTTAGGCGGTACTGCAGGAACAGTAACTCTAACCCTAACACCATCAGAAACAGCAGCATTATCAGTTGGCGATGGTCACTATGACTTGGAGATAGGCAATTCCAGTGGTAATGTTTATAGAATTATGGAAGGAACTTATAGCGTTAGGGGAAACACAAGTAGATGAGCACTGTAAACTCTATAACAATAACAGATACCAGTAATATATCTGTAGTAACAGCAGGAACTCAAGGTGTAGCAGGTCCGAATACTATTCTAGGTAGAAGTGTTGCCACATCAACAGCAGGAACTTCTGGTTCTTTGCTTGTATATGACCACGCTAATACGCAATGGGAAGATAGTCAATCAACAAGATCACAATCCCTAACAGCTAAACTATACAATCTACAGTTCACATCTGGTGGTGCATCAGTAACACAGATTTATGACGAAGATAATATGGGTAGCAACAGTAATACTGGGTTAGCTACACAACAATCAATTAAATCTTATGTAGATGTTCAAAATGCAGCACAAGCAGTTAATTTTCAAGGCGATACAGGTGGTGCGCAAAGCGTAACAATAAACTCTGAAACATTGACTATCGCAGGCGGTACTGGTCTAGCATCAGTAGGTTCAAGCAACGCAGTCACTATAAGTATTGATAGCACTGTAGCTACGCTCACAGGAACACAAACATTAACGAATAAAACACTTACATCACCAGTTATAAACACAGGTGATATAAATAACCCTGATTTAGATGGCGGAACTATAACTGGTTCAGCTATAGATAACTCAATAATAGGTGCAAATACAGCAGCAGCTATAACAGGGACTACCATAACAGGTACTGCAATAACTGGAACGAGTTTCGTTATAGGTAGTGCCGATATAAATGAAGCAGAATTAGAAATACTTGATGGAGCGACTCTATCAACTACAGAAATAAACTATCTTGATGGCACAACTCTAGGAACAGTAGTTGCCTCTAAAGTCCTTGCGGTAGATAGCGATAAAGACATAACAGGATTTAGAAATATAACCTTAACTGGCGAATTAGATGCAGCTTCATTAGATGTATCAGGCAATGCCGATATAGATGGAACTTTAGAAGCTGATGCGATAACTGTTGATGGAACAGCTTTAGACGAATTTATATCTGATACTGTAGGTGCTATGGTAAGCAGTAATGCCGAAAGCGGTATAACTGTAGCTTATCAAGATTCAGACAACACATTAGATTTTGATGTTGCTGACTTCACTATAACTCTAGCAGGAGATTTAGGTGGTTCAGTAACAATAACTGATTTGGCTTCAGGAACGCTCACAGCAACCATACAAGCTAATTCAGTTGCTTTAGGCACAGATACTACTGGAAACTATGTAGCCGACCTTACAGCAGGAGAGGGCATAGATGTAAGTGGCGGTGGCTCAGAAACAGCTACGATTACCATAAGCGCAGAAGATGCAACAGACAGCAATAAAGGTATTGCAAGTTTTGATGCTACTGACTTCTCTGTATCTAGCGGTGCAGTAACACTACAAACAGAAAGAATACAAGATTTAGTCGGTGCAATGGTATCTTCCAACACCGAAAGCGGTATCGCAGTAACATACGAAGATAGCGATGGAACACTTGACTTCAATGTTAGTGACCCAGTTATAACCTTGAGCGGTGATGTTGCAGGTAGTGCGACTATGACCAATCTTGGTGATGTAACAATAACGACCACAATACAAGCTAACTCAATAGCATTAGGAACAGACACAACAGGAAATTATGTAGCTGATTTGACCGCAGGTGAAGGTATTGATGTTTCTGGTGGCGGTTCAGAGAATGCCACGATAACAGTTAGTGTTGAAGATGCTACTGAAACTAACAAAGGTATAGCTACTTTTGATGGAACAGATTTTACAGTTTCTAGTGGCGATGTAACACTTAATGCAGAAAGAGTTCAAGACATTGTTGGTGCGATGGTCAGTTCTAATACTGAATCAGGCATAGCAGTCACTTATGAAGATGGTGATGGCACTTTAGACTTCAATGTAGCTGACCCGACACTAACATTTACAGGAGATGTTACTGGCTCAGGCACTATGACTAATTTAGGCAATACATCTATTGCACTAACAGTCGCAGCGGATTCGGTAGCTTTAGGTACTGATACCACAGGAAATTATGTCGCAACTATAGCTGATGCAGGTAATTCACATATAACTGTAGCTAACTCAGGCTCTGAAAATGCAGCTATCACTTTAAACATTACAGACGATGCTATAGGCACAGATCAAATTGCAAACAATGCTGTCGCACTAGGAACACAATCAACTGGTAATTATATTGCCACGATAGCAGGTACCTCAAACGAGATAACTGTTTCAGGCTCAGGTTCAGAAACTGCAGCAGTGACTATCTCGCTACCTGATGATGTAACAATTGGAAATGATTTAACAGTAACAGGTGATTTAACTGTAAATGGAGATACAGTAACACTAAACACTTCAACGCTTACAGTAGAAGATTTAACCATCAGAGTAGGCAAAGGTGCTACCACATTAGCTAATACAGATGGCGCAGGACTAGAGTTTGGTGCTTCTAGCGGAAAACCGACTATAACATGGGACAATGGAAACTCTAGATTATCTTCTAATAAAACATTTTATGCAGCTTCTTTAGTAGGTGCTTTAACTGGTAATTCTACTACTGCTACTGCTTTAGAAACAGCGAGAACTATACATGGTGTTAGCTTTGATGGTTCGGCTAATATAGACCTGTCTGAAGTTATATCAGATACAGTCGGTGCAATGTTCAGTTCCAACACAGAAACTGGAATTACTGCAACTTACCAAGACAGCGACAATACCATTGATTTAGTAATCGGCACACTCAATCAGGACACAACAGGAAACTCAGCGACAGCTACAGCACTTGAAACTGCCAGAACAATTCATGGTGTCAGTTTTGATGGTACTGCCAATATAGATTTATCTGAGGTTGTGCAAGATACAGTAGGTGCTATGTTCGGTAGTAATACTGAAACTGGTATCACAGCAACATATGAAGATGGCGATGGAACCATAGATTTGGTTATAGGCTCTGGCGATATAACTAACGCTATGTTGGCAGGTTCTATAGCTAATGCCAAATTAGCAAATTCAGCAATAACTGTTTCTGATGGTAGTAACACCACAGCGATTGCGTTAGGCGGAACAATAACCTACACAGCAGGTGAAGGTGTAGATATAACAGAAAGTTCAGGAACTCTAACGATAGCAGGAGAAGATGCCACATCGTCAAACAAAGGGATTGCTTCATTTGGAAGCGATTTCAGTGTAAGTAGTGGTGCTGTAGCACTTTCTAATTCAGGAGCGTCTGCAGGCTCTTATGGGACTGCTACAGCTATCCCTGCAGTGACTGTAGATGCAAAAGGTAGAATTACATCAATTTCTACCAACAATATATCAACATCATTTACTTTATCAGCAGATAGCGGTTCTAACGACACATTCGCAACAGGCGGAACATTAACATTTACAGGTGGCGAAGGTATTGATACTACTGTATCTGACGACACAATAACTATCGCAGCAGAACTTGCAACAGAAACTAATGCAGGTGTAGCCACATTTGATGGTACTGATTTCTCAGTATCAAGCGGTGATGTCACTATCAATGTAGAAAGGATTGCCGACATCATAGGCGGTATGGTTGGCTCTAATACCGAAACAGGCATTACAGTCACATATCAAGACTCTGATAACACGCTTGATTTCGTTATTGGAACATTGAACCAAGATACGACAGGAAATGCAGCTACAGCAACAGCATTAGCAACAGCGAGAACCATTGGTGGCACTAGCTTTGATGGAACTAGCAATATAGCGGTAGCATTATCAACAGAAGCGACAAACATTACAGCTTCTGCTAATAATTCTACTGATGAAACTGTTTATTTGACCTTTGTTGATGGTGCGACAGGAACGCAAGGAATAGAAACAGATACAGGACTTACTTACAACCCATCAAGCGGTGATTTAACGATAGGCGGTGAATTAGTTGCAGCGACTTTAGATATTTCTGGAAATGTTGATATAGATGGCACACTAGAAACAGATGCTTTAACTATCAATGGTACTACTTTATCTGAAACCATAGCCGACACAGTCGGTGCGATGGTAGGTTCAAATACGGAAACAGGGATTACTGTATCTTATGATGATAGTGATAATACCTTAGACTTCGTAATCGCTACGCTAAACCAAGACACCTCAGGAACTGCAGCTTTAGCCACTTCAATAACTGTTAGTGCTAATAACAGCACAGACGAAACAGTTTATCCAGTATTCGTAGATGGTGCTACTGGGACGCAAGGCGCAGAAACTGATACTGGTTTAACCTATAACCCATCTACTGGACTGCTAACATCAACAGGTTTCTCAGGAAACTTAACAGGAACATTACAAACAGCAGCACAAACAAATGTTACTAGTCTTGGAACATTAACATCATTGGCAATAACTAATGATTTAACAGTCAATACCAATGTTCTTAAGGTAGATACAACAAACAATAGAGTAGGTGTAAAAACTGCATCGCCAAGTTATACATTAGATGTCGGAACTGCCACAGATGGTATTTTGATAGCAAAAGGAACTACTGCACAAAGACCTACTGGAGCAGCAGGTGTATTCAGATATAACACTACACTAGGTCGTTTTGAAGGATATACAGATGCTTGGGGCGAGATTGGTGGTGGCGGTACTAACACATTCTCTGTTGATAACTACACAACAGCTAATAACTCAACAACAGCGTTCACATTAAGTCAAACACCAAATAGTGAAGATAACTTATTCGTATTTGTCGGTGGGGTATTCCAGAATCCTAATGATTATACGCTCAATGGGACTACCCTAACACTTGATGAAGCACCACCAAGTGGCACAAGGATTATCGTTTATTCTGTCAGAGCAGCAGTATCAGGTAGCAACTTAAACAATGACCAGTTCACTTGTAATGGCTCAACAACTGCGTTTACTTTAACCATAGCACCAGTAGATGAAAAGAATACACAGGTATTCTTAGATGGTGTCTATCAACAAAAAACAGATTATGCAGTAAGCGGTACTACTTTAACTATGGACACAGCACCTGCAAATGGTGCAATTTTAGAAGTAAATACATTTACACAAACAGATATAAATGTGCCAGTTGACGACACTATCACAACCGCCAAGCTAGTTGACCTTAATGTCACGACAGGGAAGATTGCAGCAGATGCCATAACAGGTGCGAAACTTGCAGACAACGCAGTAGATAGTGAACACTATACAGATGGCTCAATAGATGCTGCTCACCTTAATGCGAATGTAATCTCAGGCTTAACTGAAGTAACACCAGTATCTGGCGACAAGATGATGATTCTTGATGCTACAGATAGCGCACTCAAAAAAGCAGATGTTGACGATATCATGGCTACAGCGGTCAGTATTACTTCTGCAGCAGATGCAGTAGCTTTGACCTTTGATAGTAGTGAAAACGCAACATTCGCAGGAAACATAGTCAAAGGCAACCTAACTATATCTGGCACAGAGATAGATTTATCTTCTGGAGACCTAACAGTAGATGTAGCAGGAGACATTACTCTTGATGCAGATGGTGGTGATATCTGGTTTAAAGATGGTGGAACAGCTATTGGTCAGTTTAGACATGCCTCATCTAGTTTTATTATTAAATCTAATGTAACAGACAATGATTTAATCTTGAGAGGAGATGATAATGGTTCTGCTGTTGATGCTCTTACTCTTGATATGTCAGAAGCAGGAGCAGCTACTTTTAATGCAGGTATTACGGCAACATCAGCAACTTTTACAGATGATGTAGCTATCAACAATGGTTCTCCTGAGCTTTATTTCGGCACTACAGGAAATCATTATAACTGGAGAATAGCAGCACAAGAAAATGTAGATGCTGCTTTTACTATAGATGTTGGTGCACAAGATACTGCCTATGGCGACGATACTTATAATACTTTACTTACTGTTAAAAATGGTGGAAATGTTGGTATAGGAACCACAAGTCCTGCAGCTTCTTTACATATTAATACATCAACTAATTCTCCGATGCTTGTTGAAAGCACACATGGAGATGGTGGATATATAGAACTTCAACTAAGTGACAGTGGAGGTGCGGGTTCACTTACTGGTTATATAGGTGATTCTCAAGCCCTTATAGCAAGTGGCACTGCTGCTGATCTAGCTATTAGAGCTCAAGCTAACTTTGTGGTTAGCACAGGTGGTAGCACAGAAAGATTCAAGATTGATACAGTAGGTGATGCAAAGTTAAGCGGTGCTGGCACAGCACTAACACAAACTTTATTTGCAGACTCAGGAAGCTCAGAAGGAAGTGCAAATATTACATTCAATACAGATGGTGCATCAACAGACCAATCAGTAGCTAATATAAAAATGCAACAAGGCTCTGGTGACGGTGGCTCTCGTAAAGGGGAAATACTTTTCCAAGTATCAGACAATGGCGCACCAGCTACAGCTATGACTATTGCTAATAATGGAAACGTGGGTATATCAACTTCATCACCACAAGAAAAACTTCACGTTTATCATGGTAGTAGTACAGCTTCAATAAGAGTAAGTGGTGAGGGTAATAATAATAGAGCTTGTGAAATTGGATATGATGCTAGTGATGGTCCTTATATAAGAGCATTTAGTAGTGGTATTAGTAGTCTAAAGTTTTTCACAGACAATACTGGTCACAGAATGACTATTGATGGCTCTGGAAACATAGGTGCGCCAACAGGAACAAATATTTATAACGCATCAGATGAAAGACTCAAAAAGAATATTACTTCTTTAGATAATTCATTAGAAACGATTAAAAATCTAAACCCTGTTAAATTTAATTGGATAGACAATTTTTCAGAATCGGAAAATGATAAAACACTATATGGTTTTGTAGCACAAGAGGTACAAAAGGTTTCCCCTGATATCGTAGAGTCTTTTGGTGATGGTTCATCAGTAAAGGTAGATGATAAAGTTATTGAAAACCCATTAACAGTAAGGGAAAAATTCTTAGTACCTATGCTTGTTAAAGCAATCCAAGAATTAGAAGCAAGAATCAAAACATTAGAGGACGCATAGATGGCGAATACTAAAGTAAGCAGTGAACAAATAATAGATGATGTAGCTTTAGCAGGTAATCCTACTACAACTACACAATCAGCAGGAAACAACACAACAAGAGTTGCGACTACTGCTTTTGTTACTACTGCGGTATCAGACTTGGTTGACTCTGCACCATCTAGCTTAAACACACTAAATGAGTTAGCAGCAGCTATGAATGACAATGCCTCATTCTTTAGCACAGTATTGCCATTATCTGGTGGCACGATGACTGGTAATATTTCTCATGCAGGTGATTTAACACTAGATGTTGGTGGGGATATTATTCTTGATGCAGATGGTGGAGATGTAATACTAAAAGATGGTGGTACAAATTTTGCAATATTAAGCAAAGCTAGTGCTAATTTAGATATTTACAATGCAGGAAATGATGGTAGCGTTGTATTTAAAGGCGAAGATGGTGGAACAGGTATTACTGCCCTTACCCTTGATATGTCAGATGCAGGAACAGCTACATTTAATAGTCACATTCTTTTAGGCAATACTGTTACTAACCCTGTATCAAACTTCGCAGATCAAACAGGAATAGCATTAAAAAATTCAGCTACAGTTCCAGAACTACAAGTATCTTCTGATTCAACAGCTATGCAGTTGGGTAGAACATCAACAGGTGGAGCAGGACAAATACTAGCTCTTAGACAAGCAAGTAATACTATTGCAAGTCTTGGCAGTAATGGTTTTATCTTTAATGAGAATAGTGATGATATTGACTTTAGAATTGAATCTAATGGCTCTACACATATGTTTCATGTAGATGCAGGAAATAACAAAATTTTAATGAGTTCTAATCCTGCTGATGATACACAATCAACACCACATGATACTTTAACTCTAGCTTTAGCTTATGCTTCAAGTGGGGCAAATGGTGTTGCAGGTTTGGGTCCAAGACTGGCTTTTAAAATACCTGATGATGAAGATAACCCAAGTTTAGGTGGCGGTATAGCAGTAGTAAAAGAAAGTGCTGATGATAGTGATAGTTCTGCTGCAATGACTTTTGCAATCTCACAAAATGATGAAACTTTAGATGAAGCTATGCGTATTACTTCTGATGGTTTTGTAATGGTTGCAAGTAATTCAACTGTTCCAACCAATATGGCAGGTTTACAAGTACAAAGCGGTGGCTTGCTTATAAATGGAACTGAAAATGCAACCGATTTTCATACAGCTGCTTTCCAATCCAATTACTGGACATACTTTGGCACAAGCGGCAAGTCAGGTGGTTACTCTGGTAGCTTTAGAATAACAGTTCCTAATTGTAATAATGGAGCATCTAATATTGGATATGGTAGTTTTCAAGTAGAAGTTTATTTATCAGGTTACAACGGAGCATTTTGTCACGCTATGCTGTCTGGGTATCAAAATAGTGGTATAAATATAGGTGAGGCAGTTGTCATAAGATCAGGAGGTTCACATTCTGTAACTTATGGTTCGGAGGGGGCTCAAGGTTTTTACTTTGATATTGATATACCTTCTTATACACACCCATCAGCTTTTTATAGAATAACTAAAGCAGGCGACAACTCGTCAGACCACGAAACAGATATGAAAGACTTAACAGTAGCTTGGTCATAGGAGGTAGATATGGAATACACGTGGAACATAAAAATAATCAAAATAACCCCTTATAATATAGAGAGTAAACAAAAAGACCTTGTTCAAACCATAGAATGGACTATTACTGGAACTAAAGATGGTAAGTCTGCTGAAGTAGGGGGATGTTTAGATTTTGATTTAGAACAAGGTGTGTCGTCCGATACTTTTTCTGAAATAACTGACATCACAAAATCAACATTACAGTCTTGGATAGAAGCAAGAGTAGGTACTACAAGAATAAATGAAATGAAATCAGAACTAGAAAACACCATAGATTCTAGGTCTGGAGATTATGAGATAACACCAAACGCATAAATTAAATACGAGATAAATATGGCAAATACTAAGATAACATCAAAAGTAATAGCAGATGCGAACATTCTGACAGCAGCTATTGCAGATAACGCTGTTACTGGCGATAAAGTAGCTGATGATGTTGCGTTAGCAGGAAACCCAACAACTACTACACAGAGTGCAGGTAATGACACTACTAGGATTGCCACAACCGCTTTTGTATCTACTGCAATATCTAACCTAGTAGATAGTTCGCCTAGTGCATTAAATACCCTAAATGAACTTGCAGCAGCATTGGGAGATGATGCTAACTTCTCTACTACAGTAACAAACTCTATAGCAGCAAAACTCCCACTAGCAGGTGGAACTATGACAGGCAACATAGTCATGGGCGACGATACTTCTATAGGTATTGGTGACAGTGCAGAAAGAATTGAGTTTGATGGTGCAGGTGATATAAGCGTATTAGGTGCTAATTTCGGTGTAAATTCAACAAGTCCAGCAACTAAATTTGTAGTTCAACATACCGATGGAGAAAGCGGTATTGAATTTTCAATGGGGGCTTCTTTAAACTATATTCAATCTTATGATAGAAACGCTAGTGATTATGTCGCATTGAAGTTTGATGGCGAAGATTTGAGATTTGGTACTAATAATGGTACTGAAAGAATGCGTATTACTTCTACTGGTTTTGTTGGTATAGGAACTACTTCCCCAGATGCTAAATTACACATAGAGGGTAATTCAGATACATCTGATGAAGATTGTATGATTGTTGTTGAAGATTTAGATACTACAGCAGGAAGTAAAGTACCAGCAATATTATTTAAAGGTAATGGAAGCACTATAGGAAGAATGAGAGTCAATGATTCATTAGGATTCATGTTCTCTGGTGGTTCTACAATGAGTGATGATTTAGTAGTTAAAAATGGTCCATTAGTAGGCGTAGGAACCAATTCTCCTAGTGCCACAGATTGGGGTAGTGCTTCACCAGTTGTGCAGATTTCAGGCACACAACCATTATTATCTTTCAAAGATAGCGATGTTACAGATGGTGAGTTTCAACTTGCTAACTCAGGACAAAATTTTTATATTTGGGATGCTGCTGCATCTGCTACAAGACTCTTTATTAAGTCTGACGGACTGGTCGGTATAGGGACAGCTTCCCCAAGCACTACGCTTCACGCAAAAGGCGGTTCAGCAAGTAGCTACATTAGAGCAGATAATTCAGCAGATGGACACGATACTGGTTTTGAAATTTATCAAAACGGAAACAGAAAGTGGGAAATCTATAATGATGATGCTGTTTCAGCAGGTTCAGGTGACGCTTTAAGTTTTAGACCTTCAGGAACAGTAACTTATGCTATGAGTCAAGGCGGTCATTTAAGTATTGGAACTGGTGCGCAGGCAGGTCACGAAGATCAAATATTAAGAGTATTCGGTGATTCCAATGGCTATGCCATGTTGCTTAGTAATGATAGAAGCACTGTAGATCAACCGCAAGGATTGCTTATAGATACTTCGGCTGTATCTTCCGATAATAATAGCCAAGTATTTCTGAAATGTGATGATTCTTCTGCTGCAAGGATGCAAGTCTTTACTGATGGAGATGTATGGACATCCGATGCTGGTACTCTGTCCTCTGATGAAACTTTAAAAACAGACATCGTAGATGCTACTAGCAAGTTATCTGATGTTATGAATCTGAAGGTTAGAAATTTCAAATGGAAATCAGATTATCACCCTGTTAAACAACATAAACACATTGGTTTTATAGCACAAGAACTTGAAACAGTATTTCCAGCTTTAATAGTAGAAAACAATATAGCTAGACATGATGAAGAACCTAATATGAAAAAAGGTATTAAACAAGGTGGATTAATACCCATTTTAGTTAAATGTATTCAAGAATTAAGTGCTAAGAACGATGCACTAGAAACACGAATCAAAACACTTGAGGATGCTTAGTAGATTACAAATGGTATGATATACTCTAATATGCTCAAAAACCTAGAAAGGAGAATAATATGGCAGAAGCTAACAATGAAATGAAAGACGAAAGAACTTTAGTGTTGAGAAATGATGATAATGGCAATGAAGATATCTATAAAGTCGCAGATATGTCTGATGAAGCAAAAGTAATATACACTAAATTAGACATAATAAGCAAAGAAACGATGAATACGAGAGCAAATTTAGAGTTTGCTGTAGAGAAAAACGAAATACTGCAGAGGCATTATTTAGAGGCGATTAAACCTCTATTGGAATCAGATGATGAAACGACTGAGGAAGTAGAGGCTGATGAACAACCGCCAAGCGAAGAAGAAACAGACGCAAACTGATAATGCAGTAGCTAATGCGTTAGAGCAGCATGAGCAGATTTGTGCCATGCGGTATGAGAATATTGAAAAACGCTTAGAAGCAGGTAGTCAAAAGTTCGTTAGAATTGAAGCTATGATAATTGGCATATATGTTTTGATTATAAGCACACAAGTTATAGCACAGGTATTCGGATAATGGCAGGATTACAAGTAACAACAGCACCAACACAAGAGCCTCTTTCTCTACAAGAGGTGAAAGAGTATCTGCGTGTTGAAGATAGCACAGACGAAAGGGTAATAAGACCTTTTATTGAAACAGCGAGAGTAACAGCAGAAGAACACACAGGTAGGACGCTAATGCCTACTACATATACTTTGTTTCTAGATGGTTTTGACGATACACAAGACCCTTTGTGGGAAGGTTGG
>Ga0209992_10000472_pt1 | contig 53905 bp, 71 predicted proteins | sample 2SBtaG_2_FD_182564 | JGI IMG/M metagenome (GOLD analysis project Ga0209992, IMG submission 182564) | Deep subsurface microbial communities from Kolumbo volcano to uncover new lineages of life (NeLLi) - 2SBTROV12_ACTIVE470 metaG (SPAdes)... | ecosystem: Environmental > Aquatic > Marine >... | reverse complement strand
ATACGATTCATCCGCCAATAATGCTGTGATTGAATGCATTGCTAGAAACACGCCAATCATAGTTAACAGATTGCCAGCAACAGAGGAGTATTTAGGAGTAAATTACCCGCTGTACTTTGAAACCCTCGAAGAAGCATCAGAGATACTACTTAATGAACACCTAATATTACAGGCTCATAAATATCTAGCCAATATGGATAAAGATTTTCTCAGGCAGGATACATTTAGGGAAGAGGTTGTAAGAAATCTAACAGGAATTCTACGATGAAGCCAGAAAATTATGTATACTCAAAGTTTCCAGAGTCACTCTTTCCATGCAAAGATGCTTCTGAAAATTCCAGAAGGCTAATTAAAGGCCTGAAATACACAAGAAACAAATCCGTAGTGGTGGTAGGCCTGTGTAGAAATATAAGAAGTAATATACACCAATTGATGGCTAGGCTAGACAAGACATCAAGCCTTTTTAAAAGTTGTAATTTTGTCATCTATGAAAACGACTCTGATGATGGGACATCAGAAATACTACAGGAGTATGACTCTCAAGATAGTCGTGTCCACTTAATACAGGAGGTGGCTGGGTGGGATCAGTTTGAAAGAACAAGAGATTACAACAGAGCTAAATACTTAAGCACGCTGCGTAATAAATACCTTAACTATGTAAAGTCAGAATTTTACCCAGATTATATGATCGTGGTTGACCTAGATATAAAGGGCGGGTGGTCTTACGACGGTATTTTAAATTGTTTTTCTTATACTGGATGGTCTGTCATGTCGTCCAATGGTATTATATTCAGAGAGAAGAAGCTAACTTTCAGAGACCAAACCGAGATAGAATACGAGCAAATCTTGTTTGACACATGGGCCTTTAGAGCGATGGGTAATGAGGATGTGATACCAGATGGTAGCGTTAATCACCTAAAGTTCAACAGGGGAGAAAAGCCACAACAGGTATTCTCTAACTTTGGAGGTCTCGCTATATACAAATGGGACGACGTGAAAGATCATGAGTATGGAGCAAGAAGAATGGACGATGGAAGTGTAATGTGTGACCATCCGTTTCTACATCAACAGATCAGACAAGCCGGTGGAAACATTTTCCTAAACCCAAGCATGATAACACTCTATTCACCAACAGAGTTTTCAGAGGAGATTGAAGTTGAATAATGAGACCAAAATTTTTACACGAGAAGAAATATGTGAACAATTTGGCGATGATATTATTTTTGCCGATGGCTTTGATTCTGCTATTATTGGCATTGCTTGTGGCCACGATTCAGGAAGGGTGGTTTATGATTACGAGAAGATGGTAGAGGCGTGTATGAGTCAGACTGGAATGTCATATGAAGATTCTATCGAGTGGGTAGAATTTAACGCAATAGGCTCATACATAGGAAAAGAAACCCCTATTTATGTAGACAGGCCTTTACTATGAAGTTAGAAGACATTAAAAAAATAGCAGTCGTTTTCTTTGGTCAACCAAGACAGCTTGAGATAGGTTCAAAATTTATTAAACCTTTCTTCGATTTTTCAGACGCTGGTATACAGACAGACTACTTTGCCCATTCTTGGGATAGAGTAGACCCTAAGATCGCATTCAGTCATTTTCCAGAAAACCACCCAAGCCAAAAAAAAATAGAAGGCAGTACTTTAGAGCAATCTTTCAGAGATATCTATAACCCAAAAGTGTTAAAAATACAAGACCCATCTAGTGACTTATACTACAATTACTGTGTAGAAAAATTTATGGGCTTACTACAAGAATGGAAGTGTGATAAAAGCAATCATAAGCCCGGAGATTTTTGTGAGGGCAAAGATTTTTACAACCTGCCGGAAGGCTGGGAGCATTCGTACAATTTTTTACGAGATCGGGGCTGGTGTGCAAAAAAGATTGTTCAGTTTATAAGTTCCCAAAAAGCAATAAGAGAAAAAATAAGATACCAGAAAAAAAACAATATAAGATACGACCTTACCTTTAGGTTGAGGACAGACATAGCGTTTCCACACTCAAAACTGGAAGACAGGCTTGAATTTTTGAGGAGGAACGTAGAGGTAAACCACGGATGGCGTAGTGACAAAAATGTCATGGTTAAATTCCTTCAATTTCCCAATGGAATGCCAGTAGTGTGCGATCAGGTGCTATGGGGGGAATCTGATGCTGTAGATATTTTATACAATAGCTGTGTTAGATCGGCTTATGACTACATTAAAAACCACCTAATAAGGCTTAGTACCGGTTTTTTCTCTCGGAAACCTCCTAAGTACCAACATATGCATGTTGAAACCATAACATGCTCATGTGCTGAAAAAACATGTATTGGCCTGAAGCCCCACAAGTTTCACAATAAGGTTGGGTTGTTTGAACTCATAAGAGACTCTGTTAATGATGAAGATACCTTTCAGGATGTAATCAGAAAATGCGAAGAGTATAATCAAAGCCCATACATCCCAGCAGCCGATCAACGAGGAGAGGTAAAGGATGAATAAATTCATAATACTAGGGGTTGCGAGGAGCGGTACATCAAATCTGTCTGCATGTCTAGGTAATGGTATCCTTAGCGAAAAGATTGTTCAAGAGCCATTTTTATTTACTTCTGGAGACAGAGATCATTACAGCACACTAAAGAATGAGCAAGACAAAAGAACCAGAGGCTTGCTAGGTAATTATTATCACGAAAGCGTATGGCCCAAAAACTGCAAAGATGCCTTTGATTTTTTAGACGCTCTGTACTCTAATTTCACCGGCATCAAGCATATAATAACAAGCTCCGCTGCTTTTCTCAACAGGATGATTATAGAGTATGCAGTTCGCAACAACATAAAGATAATTTTTCAGAGTAGAAAATCGCTACTGGACTGTTCTATATCAGATCAGTTAACAGATATTACAGGCGTTATTCAGTGGTCTAAGGAGGGCAAGTCAAAAGTAGACAATGCTAAATACCAGCCTATTGACCTACAAAAAATACTTAGCGTGGCAGATGTCTGGTACTCCAAAATTGACCAATGCAAGTTTTGGGTGCGGCTTTATAAGCCCGAAGTTAAATATCTAAGGTATGAAGAAAACTTTACGGATAGCCTAACTAAAAAGTTAGCACTAATAAGTGACTTATGCGAATTTATAGGCATAAGTTTTTCTGATCTAGACTACACTTGGGTGAAATATCATTATCTAGAGAACAAGAAGCTTAACACCTCAAAGAACCTAGAAAAGATACCAAACTACAAAGAGTTCTTGAAACTAAAAGAAGAGTATGATACAATATTTGTGGGATAAAATGATGAATACAGTATACGTAGGAATGAGTGCCGACTTGATACATCACGGGCACATCAATCTTATTAACGCGGCGGCAGGATACGGAAAGGTGGTTGTCGGTCTACTAACTGATGAAGCAATCGCTAGCTACAAAAGGCTACCCGCCTTGACATACGATCAGAGAAAGGCTGTTGTGGAGAGCATCAAAGGGGTGTCATCAGTAATGGCTCAGCACACGCTGGACTATACAGACAACCTAGAAAAAGTAAGACCTGAAGTTGTAGTACACGGAGACGACTGGAAGACAGGCGTTCAGCAAGAAACAAGAGAACAGGTGTTGTCTGTTTTGAAGGCTTGGGGTGGGATGTTAGTGGAGATACCATACACTGAGGGGATGTCTTCAACCAAGCTTCACACCCACCTTAAGGATTTGGGAACAACTCCAGAGATGAGGCAAAGGAAACTCAGAAGGTTGCTAGATTGCAAAGACATTGTTAGGGTTATGGAAGCGCATAATGGGATTACGGGACTCATCGTAGAACACGCTTCCGCAAACAACAGAGAGTTTGATGCCATATGGCTGTCCAGCCTTACTGATTCAACAGCAAAAGGAAAGCCAGACATAGAGTTGGTCAACAGATACGGAACTCTTAATGATGTGCTTGAAGTCACCACTAAGCCCATCATACTCGACGGGGACACGGGGGGTAAGGTGGAGCATTTTGTTTTCACTGTCAAGACTCTGGAGAGACTCGGAGTTTCTGCGATAATCATAGAAGACAAAGTGGGACTCAAGAAGAATTCTTTATTTGGTACTGACGTTCCCCAGACGCAGGATTCAATCTCTGGGTTTTGCAAAAAAATATCAGCGGGGAAGATGTCTCAGGTTGGCGAAGACTTCATGATTATAGCTAGGATAGAAAGCTTGATATTAAAGGCGGGGATGAACGATGCGTTAGAAAGGGCAAAGGCTTACATTGACTCTGGAGTTGACGGGATAATGATTCACAGCAAGGAATCCTGTCCAGATGAGATATTAGAGTTCTGTGATGCGTATCAGACTCTTGATAGCAAAGTTCCCTTGGTGGTAGTTCCCTCTACGTATTGTCAAGTAACTGAGAAAGAACTGTCTGACCGTGGTGTAGGGTTAGTTATATACGCTAACCACCTGATGCGTAGCGCATACCCTGCCATGGTGAAAACAGCCGAGCAGATACTACGGGATGGCTCTGCGTGGCTTGCGTCTGAGCAATATTGCATGCCCATAAAAGACATTATAGAACTGATACCGGAGGGGAATTAATGTCGGTCTTTCAGGATGCTATTGATATGGGGTGCGACTTTTTCACCGGAGTTCCCGACAGTGCCCTTAAAGAGTTTCAGGATGAAGTTATCCGGTCTGGATACCAACATGTCATAGCCACCAACGAGGGTCAAGCTGTGGGTATTGCAGTAGGGGCTGAGCTGGCGGGTAGCAAAGCCTGTGTTTACCTACAAAATTCTGGCTTGGGGAATATTATAAACCCGATTACTAGCCTATGCATCCCTCACAAGATTACACCACTTCTCGTTATAGGTCATAGACATACCTTACCACAGCATAAGATTATGGGCGAGGTTGACGAAGAGCTTCTTCAGGTAATTGGCTACTCCCGCTACATAATAGTAAAAGGCTCAAACAATGTTAAGTAGGAAGAACGCTATAAGAACGGTTTTTGAAAGGCATGGGGAAGACGCTGCATACGTGACTAGTACGGGGTATATATCAAGAGCTGTATATAACGAGTACCCAGATAACAAAAACATATTCTACATGCAGGGCAGTATGGGTCTATCCCCATGTATTGGATTAGGCTTGGCTCTTAACACCAGCAGGGACGTTGTGGTGTTTAGTGGGGATGCGGCCATACTCATGCATCTTGGAATAACACACACAATTAGAGACCTCTGTCCTGCAAATCTTTATGTATATATACTAGACAATGGATGTCATGAATCCGTTGGGGGATATGAATGCTCTCCTCTGGAGGATATTTATGTCGGAGTTAATGAGATAATAAAAATAAGTAGTGATGGGAAGACGGATAGGGTTGGGGTTGATTGTGTGGATAATACGACCAGTATCAAGGAATTTTTAACATGAAGTATGACGCTCTGATATGCTCTAAGTCTACTAGAAGTCTCTTTATTTCTAAGTACGGTGAACGCTTTGGCGACTTGGTGTGCATAGACTCTCCACCCACACATAACACGCTTCTTGACTTGGGTAAATATGACATCGTGGCCGCTATAGGCGGAGGAGCCGTGATAGATACCGCTAAGATGGTTGGCAATACGGTTCACTGCTGGCCAACAACTGCGTCTGGAGCGTCTGCTACGTCACACTCGGTGTACTGGGAGAACGAAGCAAAATGCAACTGCTACAGATCTTCCCCAGAAAGTGTAATGTGGGAAGAAGATTTTATAAACTCCCTGCCAGAAGATATATACCAAAGAACTAAATATGACGCAATAAGTCACTGCTTAGACTCTATGTGGTCTAAAGATTGTACGGATGGAATAAGAACCTTGGCCACAGGAACTTTAGAGGTATTACTAAAGGCTGGTGTGGACAGGATGAGTGTGATGAAGTCGGGGCACATCGCCGGGCATATCATAGAGAAAGTTCCAACAACTATACTTCATGCCCTCTCCTACCCCATGACAGGTGTTTACGGTATACCGCATGGGGCAGCACTGGGGATTTTCCTCAAGCCTGTTTGCGTGCTGATGGGTGAATCGGATATAGCAGAATTGATTGAAGAACCAAACTACAATTATAGTTACGACATAGATAGCGTTATTGAGCTGGCAAAAGGATATAAGAAGTTCCACAATACGTCTCAGTATGTGGATACAGACAAGCTTAAGGAGGTTATGAATGGATATACCAATTGAAAGAAAGTACAACCTTACCACTTTAGGTATGGTGGCACCCTATCTGGAAGACATGGAGTACTGTGTATTCTTCGGCACTTTGCTGGGATGTCACCGCGAGGGGAACCTGCTAGCGATGGACGATGATGTCGATATTTACATTAACTCCCAACACAGAGCGGAAATTTCGGGGATACTGTCTTCTCTTGGGTTTAGCCTCAGAAGAGATACAGACATGTTCGTGCAAGGGGAAATGGAGATAGAAGGGGTTGTGGCATATATAGATTTTTATTTGTACTACAAAGAAGACAACCACGCGGTAGACCATTGGAACTTCGGGGGACACAACGGCGAAACTTTACATGTTCCTTTAGATATACTATTGCCACCACGCAGCGTCACTATAGGGGGCATCTCTCTCAAAATGCCGAAAGACCCAGACAGTTGTTGCAAGTTTCTATACGGAGACAGCTACCGAATCCCGCTCAGAAAAAACGCTGAGTACACAATGTGCATAGTAGACCATAAACCAGTAATGAGGTTAAGATCTTGATGAAAGAAATAGATTATAACCTAGTATCAACATTCCCAGACGATATTTTCCCACCGCCAGAACACCTGCAAGAGGAATACACCAGTCTGGTAGAGAAAGGCCTATCTGCCTGTTCTAATAGATCTGTCATACTATGCGGCATCTGTAGAGATGTCGCCAATGTTATAGAATTAAATCTAATAAGATTATACAGGATAGCTTCTGCTTTCAAAGATTATAAGATTATTATATACGAAAATGATTCAAAAGATACCACAAGGTTGATACTGGAGGAGTATGCTAAAGCCAATGACAAGTTTCACTTCATAACAGGAAAGATGGATGACAGTGAATACAAAGACCTCGTGGATAATGGTAAGGACACAGACCACTTTTTTAGGGCCACAGCCATTGCAAATTGCAGGAACGAGTACCTTAAATATATTAAAAACCTAGAGGATATAGACAACTTTGATACCGTAATGGTTTTTGACCTAGACTTAAGGGGTGGCTGGTCATACGAAGGTATAGCCCACAGTTTTCAAATGCTTGAAGAGTTAGATCCAAATATTGGGTGCATATCTGCAAACGGTAAACTCTCGGACTATTATAATGAAAGAGATCTAGAAGATGTAGACCCTAAAAATCATCTATTTTTTGATAGCTGGGCCTTTAGGATGCTAAATGAAGAGGAACCAGTCAATGTCCAGAGGTTCAACGGGATAAACCTTTCCAGAATGGACGATCTTGTTGAGGTTAACTCAAACTTTAGTGGGCTAGCTATATATAAGAAAGAAGCCATACTACCATGTATCTATGGGTCAAAAAAATGGTCAGACGGGGTAGTTGACTGTGACCACCCCTTTCTACACCGTCAAATGAGAAACAATGGTTGGAAAATTATAATAAACCCAAGTATGTTGTCGTCTTATTCACACCATAAATTTTCTAGAATATTAGGGGAGTTCAGAAGAAGCCATGATTAACATAGTTTCACCAATCAACCAGTTAGGCTATGGGATTACCGGACTTAATATAGTTAAGGCTCTCAGCAAAAAGACAGAAGTTTCATTATGGCCAATAGGACAGCCATCTGTGACAAGTCAGGAAGACGCAGATATTATCTCTTCGTCCATAGCCAATGCCAAGATGCCAAACTTTGATGCACCCTGCATAAAGATATGGCATCAGCACGACATGACGCAATTTGTTGGAAGGGGAACTAAGATAGGCTTTCCTATTTTTGAGCTTGACGCTTTCAATGATCATGAAAATCACCACCTTTACTATCCAGACAAGCTTTTCGTTTGCTCAGAGTGGGCTAAGGAGGTGGTAGTTTCAAACTTATATAACCGCTACAAAACAATGGGGGTGAGAGAGAATGTCCACGTAATTCCACTTGGAGTAGACGAATCAATATTCAGTCTCGACACCAACGTCTCTGAGAGTGAAAATACTATATTTTTCAATTGTGGAAAATGGGAAGTAAGAAAGGGACACGATATACTAATAGAAGCCTTTTGCAATGCCTTCAAAGAGTCGGATAACGTTGAGTTGTGGATGATGTGTGAAAATCCATTTTATAGCGAGTCTGAGGAAAATGAGTGGAAGAACCTATATCTAAACTCAAAACTAGGAGATAAAATAAAGCTTATCGAGAGGGTTCCAAACCAGCAGGAGGTGTATAATATAATGTCAAAAACTGATTGTGGGGTTTTCCCATCGAGGGGAGAGGGGTGGAACCTAGAGGCTTTAGAGATGATGGCTTGCGGGAAAAGGTTAATAATTACAGATTATTCTGCTCACACTGAGTTTTGCACTAAAGAAAACTCCTTTTTGGTGACGATAAAAGACAAAGAAATGGCATATGACGGGAAGTGGTTCCACGGAAAAGTTGGACAGTGGGCTAAAATTGGGGATGAGGAAGTGGCAGAGATATCCAAGTATATGAGAAAAGTCCATTTTCTAAAACATAAGTATAAGGTTAAACTAACAAACAACCAAGACGGCGTGAAGACAGCGAAAAAGTACAACTGGGATCACACTGCGGAGCTAATTTTACGACATGTTTAATTTTTTTAAAAAAAAGAAACCGGAGATAAAAACACCAGAGGAACAATTTCCTCTGGACGAAGAGGATGACAATATAACTGTCTCTATAAAATTCTTCATGAATGATTCTACACCTATGGTGGATGTGGAATTAAGAGATTACGAGGAGAAAACCACAGACGACCTGTGCAAACTAGTCGCCGCCCTTGGTACTGATCAGCTATATATAGAAACTATAGAAATGATCAAAACAGGCTTACTTGAAGACGCTCAGGGTGACACATTGCTAAAACTCGCACTTCATATCGGTGAGACATTATCCAAAAAACATAAAACTATTGAAAAAACTACAGAGAGGCCTTGCTTAAAACCTTCCGATATGCTATAATTACGGGAGCAAACAATGACGAAGATTACAAAAAAAATAGGGTGGCAAAAATATGAGGACGTGATTGAAAACCAGCTATCATCCCCAATGTTCCTAGCCCTAATGGAGTCCGTAGCAGCAGCTCAGGATGCTCAATTAGAACAGCAAATAGAACAAATGGAGGCTGAGAGTGGCGAAGAGTTCTTCCAAGAAAACTACCACGCTGAAACAGAAGGTCAGGATCTTGTCCAACATCAAGTTATCCCATTTTCAAAAGACATGCTAGATGATATGGCTATGTCTGCTAACTTTGATTGTTGGATTGGACACTGTAATTTTGATATAACACCCAGAGTAAAAGAAGTACTAGATTCAACAGAGGGCATTGAAGTCCTCAAAGTGTGTAGCAGGTACAGATTTTTTATAGGTGTTGGTAAAATGTTCCGGTTTAAAAATGTTCGCATTAAGCTGGAGAAAAAATTATTATCTTAGGAGATTTAAATGAAACTTGTTGAAAACGACTCTTTGAGTCAAAAAATTGAAGAAGCTTTTCGTGATGAGGATATAAGTAAAATAATGGCGAAAGCCGCTAGTGGGTTCTTTGGGCAGCTAAGCGATGATGAGATACAGACCTGCAAGCTTAATGCTCTATGGAAAGCATTCTCAAATCACGACGAAAATAAGGCTGCAAAATTCACCACATACCTCTACAATGGGGTTAGGATAGAGTGCATTAGAGAGGTAAAATTTAACCAGAAAACTAAATTTTGCAATCGCAAACTCCACCCTAATACTCAAGACAATAGAGATCACTTCCTTATGACTGACCTTATGGATGAGATCAATAAGATGGAAGACAAAGACCTCATTTTGGATCGTATGAAAAGTATGACAATTAGTGAAATAGCTAAGAAACATGGGTATAATAGAGAAACTGCAAGGAGAAAAATTAAAAAAATGTCAGAACTTCTTCGCAAAAAAGTACTAAAATAAGTGTATAATACTGTTGGGAAAATCAGGATCTTTTTGGAAGCGGACTTACTAACTTTTTTCATTTTTCTCAAGGAGAAGTATTATGGCTTCCACAAATGCACACCAAAGTGTGACCACAAAGGTAAATGATGGCGGTACAGTAGTCAAGGGTGGAAACGCAGACACCACCAACGACCCCATCACCAAAGTCATGGGTTTACGAGATCTTACCCCCAGCAAAGACGTTAATCGTAGCGGAAGTAAGGTTGTTGAAAAAACAGCCACGGCCCACGATTACACAAATCCTGACGGTGTTATCAAAGCCAAGAGTGGCGGCACCGGTGGTCTCGCTTATTTCCCAGACTCCAGAGCTGGCGATACAAACTTCATTATTCGCGGAGCGGGTGCAACTGGTGCCGGTAAAGTTAATAATGACGCTGTAACCAATATGACCATCCCCGGAAGTCAGTACGACGGAGTTGGTTTTGACGGCATCCAAGAAAATGTCAGTACGCAGCAGATTGATGCTGGTACATTTGATATCATGGCTGTCCCAAGTAGTGGAAGAGTTCCGGGTCGTACAAGAGGCGGAGACGCTGGTACTGCCAAGACTTTTGTACAAGCTGACGATGGTACAACCGCCGCAACAGACGATGCAGCAACACCAACAAGAGCAGTTCCGGGTGAGCTTACTTATCACTTTGGTGCACTCGGTAAACCTACTACCGATGAGTACAAAGCTAAAAATTCTAACGAATAGTTTTGATGCTAGTAGAGAGAACGCCCCCTATACATTTTTTAATGTTTCATACAAAGAAGGGGGCTTCTCTCAAGCTAGTTCTTTCTCATCAAGGGGTAGAAGACAATGTTTGATAATCCAGAGCAATACACCTTACTATTTGGATTAGCTGGTGGAGTAATAACCTTTATCAGTATCGTATGGATGAAAGTAGTCAGGCCAGCGGTTACGTTCATGGATAAGCATGAAAACGTAGCTGAATCAGTAGAGGAAATAAAAAAAGAACTAACCACTAACGGCGGAAACAGCTTAAAAGACGCCGTTTGTGAGCTAGGGGTAACTTGCTCAAGAATAGAGAGAAGACAGTCTGTCATTGAGCAGAGAACCAAAGCTTCTTTACATTACAACACAACGGCTTTATTTGAGACAGATCACACCGGAAGGTTGGTCTGGACTAACGAGCCTTTTTTCCAGTTGACACAACACACGCTTACAGACGTGGAGGGTTTCGACTGGCTTACTTATATCAATGAAGAAGACAGAGATGAATTCTTCCAAGAATTTCAGTCCTGCCTGTCAATGAACAGAAGGTTCAATAAGATGGTTAGGACTTCAGATGTAAAACCAAAGACGGTAAGGATGCTTGGGTTCCCCTATAGGCTCAACGAAAAGGAGCAAGGAGGGTTTTTGGTTAGTGTGTCGGAACTTTCCGAAGTATGAGTTATTTTTTTTAGAAAGGTGGTTATTATGCCAGACTCAAAAGCATTTTCACTTAATTGGATCGATGTTAGAAACCTTGGTAAGAACGCTGGCCTTGTAGGCATAGCAGCAGCCCTTACTTATGTAGGCCAAAATCTTGGCGGGTTAGACTTAGGGACTTCCGGTATTGTAGCGGTTCCTATTCTTGCTATCTTGATTGATGCAGTCGTAAAGTGGTCTAACAATAATGTTAAGGATACTCCTGATACTCCTGCGTAATTCAATTCTTTAACCAAAGACTCTAGAGGTAAGTAATGTTATTTAAAACTCCTCGGGAGATTTTAAATGCTTACAAAGGCGGATTAGCAGGTTCTTGGTGCGACCCAGAAGACGTAGCTAAACTATTAGGGGAACTTAAGCATCCTCTTTTCTCAACATCGGCGTTTGACTTATATGGCAGTGGTAAGGGCGAGTTAAGCTTGCCCTTCCACTGTCTTTTTCATTACGTTCCCAATTTCGGGGCATCAGAGAGACAGACGACAGGTGACTGCGTGTCTCACTCTACTAGGAACGCCGTAGATGTAACCAGAGCTGTCGAAATTAAAAATGGAGACAGGGAAAGCTTTAGGGCTAGGGGTGCAACAGAAGCTATTTATGGGGCGCGTGGGCATAGCGGTCAAGGTATGTCCTGCTCAAGAGCAGCTAGATTTGTCAATGAGCATGGTGGAATCCTCCTAAGACAAAAGTATGACTTTGCAGATTTTTCCAGCTACAATAGTTCTATAGGTACGAAGTGGGGAAAGAGGGGCGTACCAAAAGATGTCTTGCAAGAAGGCAATAAGCACAAGGTAAAAACTATCAGTCTAGTTAATACCGTAAAAGCGGCAAGAGACGCACTAGCTAACGGATATGCATTGTCTGTTTGTTCAGATGTTGGATTTTCCAGCAGAAGAGACAAGCACGGTATAGCTAAAAGAAGCGGGTCGTGGAACCACGCTATGACATGGATTGCTTGTGATGACACTAGAGAGATACATAACGAGACATTGTTTCTAATCCAAAACTCTTGGGGTAAATGGAACAGCGGACCCAAAAGACACAATCAACCAGACGGCAGTTTTTGGGTTAGAGAAAAAGATGCTGAAAAAATGTTATCCCAAAACGGATCTTGGGTGTTTAGTGATGTGGATGGATTCCCACCACGGCAAGTCAAGTGGACCATTAATGAGGTGTTTTAATGGCGTTAAGAGATAAGATCAGAAATATAATAATTGGTCTGGGTGGGGTGGTGGCTGGAGCGATTGTAGCATCTATCCCCAACTCTGATGTTATAGAGGAGAAGATCGACACGTCTGGAATCTCACAAGTTGAGTCTTGGAAGGAGGGTGCAAAATCAGCATTTCTACAAGCTGAGTCAGAAGTGTTCAAGCCTGATCCAGAACCAGACCCCGATGTTACCCCAGAGCCAAACCCCGACAAAAACAAATGCCCATGCAAGGGTTCGGGGTGGATTGTTCATGGGGATGGGCATAAGACACCTTGCCCGTACCATAAAGACGACGACGACGACGACGACAAGAAAAAACACAAGTGCAAATGCGACACGTCTAGAACTTATTGCAATTGCGTTCCATCCTATGGTAAGTGCGGATGCGTAAAAAGGGAAGCCTCTTTTAGCGACGAAAAGGAGTGTGGCCCGTCAGGCTGACGGTCATCTAACGCAAATTCCCAGTCTGGGAAGACAACACAAACATACTCTCAAAGAGGGTTGCTGTTTAGAATATTCAACTGGAGGTAGACATGGACTTTAATATTATTCAAGTAGCCTGCGTATCACTAGGGTTAATATTAGTGGCTTCTAATTTCATCAGCACATCGTCAGTGATCAATTGGTGTAAAAACCTCTTAAAGCCAAAACCACCAGCAGTAAAGACTGGGAAGTCAGATCGGGACGATTTCATGGAAGTCGTAAACAATTGGCATGCCCTGAAAGAGTCTTGTCACTTATCAGGAATGGAAGAGGCTTGCAAAATGCTTGACGATGTTTTTCCACTTCTAAACAAGAAGTGTGATGGTCATAAAAAAATCAGCACGTCACCCGAGACGGGGGATACTCTGGGATGAAAATTATAAAAAATATAGCGGCTATTTTGCTAATAATAGGTGGCCTATGGGGAGATAGGATTATTGACTGGGCCAACACCCCCACAAAGCCAGATAACGAGGTGCTTTCTGTAGATAAGCCAGACCAGATAACACTATCCGAGGTTTCTGAAATAGACAAAATTATCACCGAGACAGACGATAGGGTAAAGATGGCTATATTCAATTTTCAATTTGCAACAAACGTACTGGATTATAATTCTACGGTGCAACAAGCAAACGACGTTTATGCCCTTGCTGGTAAAATATTCTTCAAGGAGCAGATGGCGGGGAAATATAAAGGCTTAGGGGATGCTATAATCAAGCTAATTTCCTCCGTTACAACAAACGACGATCACAGAATCTCAGAAGAAGAAAGGAAAGCCATAAGTAAAAAGTTTATGGGTTTAACTTGGGTTCTTTTACAGTAAACTTAAAACCACGGAGTAAAACATGGAGAGATTAAAGCAAGCATATGACGCTGTAATGAAACTATCCTCTAAAGATGGGTTAAAGATTGGAAAGTATAAACTAAAAACCAAGCTACCTCTCGAAGTAACTATATCACAACCCAGTAGCGATGTGGTCAATATAGATTTCACAGGAGAAGATAAGCCTAAAGTCGAAGTTAAAAAGATCATCAAAATATCAATCAATGTTTTAGGGATTACTTTGGGGCCTGAAGGTGGAACCGTAGTACTAGGAAGCTTTCCTGATGTTTCATTCGACTACTCCGAGAACAGCGAAATGTTTTCAGATAAAATTATTGTAGATAATTCCCACTTTGATCACGGGGCGTAATAATATGAATTTTGAATCCAGAATCATGTGCGGTTTCGGGGAGATACACTCAGAGATTGGGAAAAAATATAAAAAGAAAAAAGAACGAAAAATGGCAGAAAAGTGCTTGCAATTGGGCCAAGATTGGGCTACAATAGTAAGTGATGGATTCACAGATTCTAACTTTACTGAAGACAGGGGGAGGGAACCCCTTAGAAAAGAATGTAAGGAATACATTAAGGAAAACTTGTCACAAGAGGAGCTAAGCGGTTTTTTACCGTTATTAATACCTATACTGGGTCAGCTTTTTCTTTCTTTTATTATCAATTGGGTTGTTGGAAAAATCATTGAGAATTTATTTAATGACAGTTAGTCCTAAAGTCCAACACCCGCCTATTTAGACATATACCACGGCCACAGTCCGAATTGTGTGGTCGTGGTATTTTTATTTGCAAATAACGTTATTAATATATATGGAAAAGGTACATGTCGATCAAATCCTTGATGAGCTACACTTTTGTTTCTAAGTATGCGAGATGGATTCCAGAAAAAAAGAGAAGGGAAACGTGGAACGAAGCTGTTAGCAGAGTCAAGGAGATGATGCTAAATAAGTACTTTGAAAAACCAGAAGTTCACGAAGACATCGAGTGGGCTTATGAGATGATGAGAAAAAAGCGTGTCTTGGGATCTCAAAGAGCATTGCAGTTTGGGGGCAAGCCAATCTTTAAGCATAATGCTCGTATATACAACTGTATCACATCTTTCTGTGACCGATTAAGATTTTTTCAAGAGTGTATGTATCTTCTTTTGTGCGGCTGCGGCACTGGATTCTCTGTCCAGAAACACCATATCAAAAAACTACCACATCTAGTCAAACAAAAGCGTGGCTCAAAAAGGTTTGTAGTGCCAGACACTATCGAGGGTTGGTCTGATGCAGTGGGGGTTTTAGTTTGCAGTTATTTTGACCAAGAAGATCTCTTCCCTGAATATGTTGGTAAAACCGTAAATTTTGACTTCACTGAAATACGAGAGGCCGGAGCCTTTCTCAATTCTAGTGGAGGAAAGGCACCCGGCCCAGAACCCCTAAAGAAGGCGTTATCCAACATTAAAAAGGTATTAGATTCAGCCCTTAAGGATCTTGACTTTTGCCACAAGTCCATAAGGAAGTTGACCCCCATTCAGGCATATGATATTGTTATGTACAGCGCAGACGCTGTTATTAGCGGAGGGGTAAGGAGAAGTGCGACGATATGTCTGTTTAGTCCAAGCGACCAAGAGATGGCCACCGCTAAGACTGGATCTTGGTTTGTCGATAACCCTCAACGTGGACGGTCTAATAATTCAGCCCTGCTAGTAAGAGACAAAACATCCAAAGAGCAGTTTTCCAAACTAATGTCTTCCGTGAAGGAGTTTGGGGAGCCGGGTTTTGTCTGGGCTGACTCCACTGAATTAATAGTAAACCCATGTGTTGAAATTGGTATGTGGCCAGTCGATGAAGAAACAGGGGAAAGCGGTTGGCAGGCTTGCAACCTAAGTACTATAAACTGTGCTAAGGTAAAAACAAAAAAGGAATTTTTAGAGGCTTGCAAGGCGGCGTCAATTATAGGCACTCTACAGGCTGGCTTTTCTACTTTTCCATACCTAACCAAGGCAAGCGAAAAGATTGTTTCTAGAGAAGCCCTACTTGGCGTTTCAATGACCGGAATAATGGAGCAACACGAAATATGTCTAGACCCCGCCACACAAAAAGAGGGGGCTAAAGAGGTAAAGGAAGAAAACAAAAGAATAGCAAAGCTTATTGGTATCAATCAAGCCGCCAGAACCACTTGCATAAAACCAGAAGGGACTAGTAGTTGTATTCTAGGAACCTCATCCGGCATTCACCCACACCACGCTAAAAGGTACATACGTCGAGTACAAGCCAATAAGTTAGAGCCAATATATAACTATTTTAAAGAAATAAACCCAAGGGCTTGCGAGGAGTCTGTTTGGTCTAACAACGATAGTGACGATGTGGTTTCTTTTTGTGTTGAAGTCCCGGCTGGCTCCAAAACAAAAAACCAAGTAGATGCGTTAGACCTATTAAACCACGTTAAAACCACTCAGCAGAGCTGGGTTATACCGGGAACAAATAGGGGCTTATGCACCCAACCATGGCTCGTCCACAACGTGTCTAACACAATCAATGTGAAGGCAGAGGAGTGGGATGAGGTCGAGAACTTCATATATAAAAACCGAAAATTTTTCTGCGGAATCTCATTACTTCCTATCACCGGTGATAAAGACTACCCGCAAGCCCCATTTACAGCGATCTATCTACCAACAGAGCAGGTTCGACACTACGGCGATGCGTCTCTATTTGTTAGCGGGCTTATTGAGGTGGCATTGAATTTATGGGAAGACAACCTATGGTCAGCTTGCGACTCCCTCTTAGGCGTTGGGTCAAAAATAAAAGGGAATGGAAAAAAAGAGTGGGCTATTAGATGTGAAAAGTTTGCCGATAGATACTTTGACGGCAACATCAGAACTCTGACCTACTGCATGAAAGATGTCTACAACTGGAAGGAGTGGGTGGACCTAAGCAGGGAATACAACGGAGTTGACTACACCAACGTGATAGAGGAGCAGAACAACGTTAAACCAGAGCAAGAATGGGCTTGTTCTGGTGGGTCTTGTGAAGTTATCTAATATAAAGGATTCAACAGTGGAAGATCATCACGACGCTATAGCTAGGAGAAAAATGTTAGACCGAGCACAGAACGGGGCAATACTCGATCACCCCAGAAAAACCAACATGGTTAAGTTCCAAAAGCTTAATATCGACGGGCAATCACCCAGCAGGGCTAATGAAAACGATGCCGGGTGGGATTTATATTCCTCAGAAAAAAAGTGGATACCCAGAGGGGGAAGATCGTGTATTAAAACTAGTATCTCCCTAGAGATGCCAGATAACATGGTTGGACTCATATGGCCAAGATCAGGACTGGCTGTAAAGAAGGGGCTAGATCTATTCGCTGGGGTTATAGATTCTGGCTACAGAGGAGAAATCATAGTCTGCCTATTCAACTCTACAGAAGTAGACGTAGAGATAGAAAAAGGCGACAGGGTAGCACAAATTATTTTTCACGAATTACCAAAAATAAGCATGGTCGAATCCAGCCTTCTCACTAATTCTGAAAGAGGGGAGGGGGGATTCGGCAGTAGCGGTAAATAAGAGAGCTAAGCAATATGAAACAAAGAAAAACAAAAAACAATAATAGCAAACCGGCTCGCAGGGTAATACCACTAGAAGCCAAGTCAACAAATCAACGTGATTACATTAGATCTATAGTGGAAAACGAAGTGATTTTTTGCACCGGACCATCAGGCACCGGTAAGTCTTTTATAGCGGCTGGCATATCGTCAGAGCACCTGCACCGTGAGCAGTTTGACAAGATAATCGTAACCAGACCACTGGTATGTACAGGTAAAGAGATTGGGTATCTACCCGGAGACGTAAAAGATAAAATTAAACCTTACCTACTGCCAATGGAAGAGAACCTACGGTTCTTCTTAGGGCGTGACTACTTCGGGCACTTTTTCAATTCCGGGAGGATTAGATTTGAGCCTCTGGAAACCATGCGTGGCTCTACATTTCATGAATCCTGCATGATCTTAGATGAGGCACAAAACTGCACCGTAGAGCAGATAAAAATGTTTATAACCAGAATGGGAGAAGGCTCGAAAGTTATTATTAACGGAGACACTAAACAAACAGACCTCCACAACCGCAGCGGTTTGGAATTTTGTATAGATAGACTGGATGGAGTGGAAGGGGTTGGGGTATGTCACTTAGACTACTCGGATATTCAAAGAAATGGAATAATAGGAAATATACTTAATGCTCTTGAATAGAGAGAACAAAAATGGCTACCGACCAGAAAAAAGTACATCCAATTATATGGGTGATGCTATTTATTATAGGTATCATATCTATGATAGATCTCGCATTGGCCATATATCTATTAGACCCAACCAGTGACTACGCCTTTTCTATGCAAGAAAAGAACCCTATGGTCGTTTGGATCGTGAGACTAACCGGAGACTTTTCAATTTTTGTACCCATGAAAATATCGGGCACTATTATATCTTTATTTTCAGCCAAACAGCTATACGTAGCCGACAGAAAGAGAGGCTCCATAGTTTGCGCAGGTGTGTGCCTATTTCAGATATTATTGTTAGCATACCTTCTTTTTGGCCCCGCGTTTTAAAACAACCACGTAAGGAAGAAATCAGTGTTATACGACTACTTTTGCAAAAATTGCTCCCATGAGCTAAAGGATATAGTGCAGTCGATAAAAGACCCACCAAAAAAAGTTTGCCCAGAGTGTGGCAAACACACCCTTGAGAGGGTAATATATGGAGGTGCCGGAGCTTTTGTTAAGAACTCTAATTGTACCAATCAGAAGCCTGAAGCGATAAAGCCTAAAAGCAGGTCAGAGGAGCCAGAGCCGCTAAGGGGCAAACACGCTACAGCAACTAGAAAGGACATAAACAATATGACAGAAAAACAAAAGCAGAAATACATAATGAAAGGTGACAAATGAAATACGACGAAAGCTTCAACCCAAAAGACCTAGAACTGGCCAAAAAGGAAATCCTATTTGACAGAACCGGCTCACCCGTGATTAACGAAAAGGAAAAAACATTTGCCAAAGTAATAGAGACAACCGACGACAAGGCCGGTGGCGTACACAAAAAATATTACATAAGAACACATGAAAGCCTTCCATACGACCCACACGGAATGCATAGCCACCGAGATAGATGGCTAAACACAGCAATGAAAAGCGTAAAGAAAGAAACTTTTGATTTTTATATGTTGTTCTTGAAGACAAGGAATTCCTTGTATATGACAAGAACTCAAAGGAGCTTTATCAATGACTAAAAAGGGACCGCTAGGAAAAGCCGAGATGTTTTATGTTGAGCACCATCATGGAGAGATGGATGCAAAATCTATCGCCAAGGAGCTTGACAGACCTATTGCAACAGTTAAAAGGCATATTGACAAGGTTAGAACAGATCAAGATCTAAGCCCTCTATCCGCCGGAGCCTCTATGGCTAGACAAGAAGGTGTTGTAACCATGACAGAAACCTCGTCAACGCTAGCCGACGCAAAAAGAAAGATGCCTCGATCTAACAGGGTGCAGTGCGTAGTGGAGATAAAAGAGGGGTCTTCAGATTAATATGAAATTTCTACCACACGTAATAGCTTTCGTTTTACTCTCTTTTGCGTTCTATGAGATAAAAGACCTCAAAGAAGAGCTGAGAAGACTACAAATCACAAATGTAAATAATATGTCTCAGATGGGTGAATTACAAATAATGATGCAGGGTTTTGTGGATCAAGCTCCCATAGAAATGCGGAAAATAGCCAGAGAGGAAGTTATCAAGGGCTTTAAAGAGTTTGCAGAAAATTTCAAGAATGCAGATGATGGATAATGACTTTATTATGGCGGGTGACAACTTCATTGACAGTCACAAGCGATGGGAAGAAGAGTACTTAAAAGACAGGTACAAGATTTGGATAAGGGCTATCTTATCTGATGGTAGGGAATTATACCTTCCAGAACATCGAGACTGGGTGAGACTAAAATATTACTGTGAGTCAAACCACTTGTCAGTTACCTTCGTGAAATTACAGTACAAGTCCCACATTGTTGAGGTTGACGTGTCTGAAGCGGATGCTGTATATATTATCAGATCCCTAATAGGACAATGGGGAGCCGACTCGAAGCACTGTTATACGGTTGGCAAACTAATAAATGGCATTGTACACAAAAAAATGTGGTTAACACCCGAGCTGGTAGAAGACCAGACTGTATCGGATGAAGACCCGGTTGAAAATTGTTTTGAAGAAGCATTGATTTATAACCATGAATACAGAAAAGCAAAATAGTAATAGACCAGAACTCTTTAATAAAAGTTATCAAAAAGAATGGTCTAAAGAATACAAGTACAAGCACATCCACACAGGAGAGTACTGTACTTTTGAATCCTATGTGGCGGAATTTCTAGTGATCCGCAGGTCGGAAAAACTAAATCTAGGCAAGCCTTCGTATAAATTCTGGACGAAGGGAGACCCACTCCATTGGATATGGCAAAAACAGCACAGAGCCGCCATGTCTCTCAAGAAAAAATATGGAGAAGAGGCAATTCTATCTGCCATTAAGTCTAAAGACTTTGACAAACTACTAGTCATAGGCATACAGAATGGCAGGGGGTGGAAGATCAACCCACCGGCTGAAGAAGTCATCAAAAAACATTATGATATTATTAAAAATAAATTAGAGGTTGACACTCAGCCGTCTGGTGATATAATAGAGTGTCCACAGCCTGAGCTAAAAACTAGATCAAAGCGAGGGTACGGTAAAAAGTCAAGTATCAGTAAATTAAGAGGATTACAGGATGGCAAAGAAGAAAGTAATTAAGTTCAAAGACGACCCTATTAGCAGTGCGGTAGTTTCTCAGTACGGGGACGTTGTGAGATCGGGAACTGAAGTTCTTGAGAACATAAAGAGCCTAGAGGTTCTTAGCGTCTCTCCGTCTTTAGACATAGCGTTAGGGGGAGGCGTGAGAGAAGGTAGCTGTGTAGTAATGTCTGGAGACCCGAAGACTGGAAAGACCACAACAGCCCTGCATTTTGCGGGCAAGTGCCAGCAGCGAGGAAAGAAGGTTATCTACGTAAACACCGAGGGTAGATTGGCCGTACAAAACTTCGAGGGGATCAAAAGCTTAGCACCGGAAGATATAGTCGTGATAGAGTCTACCGATGACAGGGTGTTGACTGCGGAAGACTTCCTGAGCATCATAGAATATTACATTAATAATGATCCAGAGTGTGTCATAATTGTTGACTCTGTTTCTAGCATGGTTCCAAAAGACGAGCTAGAAGGTCAAATCAGAACGGGTGTTAGAAATGCTCTCCCCAGATTGTTGTCGATGTTCCTGAAGAGAATAGGCGGTCAGGTCACCAAGAATAAAACAGTTGCGGTTTTCATACTGCACAACATAGCAAACACTGGGGGGAGCAGGTGGTCTCCAACAAAAATGGCCGATGGAGGCAACATGATACAGTATCAAGCTGGAACAAATATAGCGATAACGCACAGAGGTAAGTGGCAAGTCCCAAAAGACACTGGTCCCCACGTTGGCCAAGTGGCTAACTGGAAAGTCTTGACATCAAACGCTGGGGGGAAACCTAACACAACAGCGGAAAGCTGGATAAAATATGGCATTGGGATAGATGAAACGCAAGAGATAGTCCAATCGGCTTGTGACTTTAGGCTTATCAAAGCCGCTGGAGCTTGGTATACAATATCATGCGCCCTAGAAGAAAAAGACCACCCAACCGTATCTAAGATCCTTAAAGACAATAACGTGGGCGAGTCGGAAGAAGACGCCGAAAAGTTTCTAAAATTTCAAGGTGTCAACAATTTATCTGAGTTCCTTAATGATAATCCCCCCATGTGTGAATTTATATATGATAAGATTAAGGAGCTATTTGATGTATGAAGGCTATAGGCTTTAATGGAAGAGAGTACACATGGAATCTTAGTAAGTACGACGTTTATGGTGACGATAAAAAAAGGAGGTCAAAACACCACCTAAGAGCGAGAGAAATTATCAGGGATATATATGGTAGCTATAGAGTACTTGAAGAGGTCAAGATGCCGGGCAGCACAGCTTCCCACAGAAAGTCTGTACTATATCTGGATTTCTTTATACCTGTTATACGTCTTGCTGTAGAGGTGCACGGTAGACAGCACTATGAACATATCCCTTTCTTTCATGAGACAAAAAAGGATTTCGTATTAGCTAAAGCACGCGATGAAGACAAGGTAGATTGGTGCGAATTAAACAATATTGAACTAATAACATTAAAATATTCGGAAACAGATGATGAGTGGAGAAAACAACTTAAACGCTTCTGATAAGCTTTCAAGGCATATAGATCACATAAACGACTACCTAGACCTAGCCAATGTTAGGTTTGCTAGTTTTCATGAAGAGTACCTTCAGTCTTCTAACATGTCTATATCCAAAATGAATATACTAACTCAGCAGGAACTTTTTGATCACGCTTATGTTTTGTACGGGTACGCCTCTTATATTCAGGACGAGATCAACAAGAACAAAGTTGTAAAAGACTGGTGCGAGGATCAGATAGAGAAGCTTGTGACAAAAAATTTAGAATCTTTTGGACAATACACTAAGCACGAAACCAAAAGACAGAGTATAATACAAGAGAACTCTTACGCCGCCAAGTGTGACCAGATGTTGCAGGTTGCTGACGCTAGGTTACAATCTCTTGAAGGCAAAGTTTATGAACTAAAAAGGAAAGGCGATATTCTTCTAGAAAAAGGTAAAAGACTATGAGTAAAAACGTAGACAAGCTAATCGAAAACCTGTCAGATGAGGAAAGGGAAGAACTAGTAAAGTCCCTCCTTTCTGGAAAAGTGAAAGATAAAACAGAGAGAAAGAGGCAGCGATCTAAGCCATCCGTCAATGAGGACTTTATAGTTGACAGATCCAAGCAACAGTCTAGAGGAAAAAAAGAGCCAGTTAGAGGCAGGGAGAACACTTGGGTTGACAGCGGAGGTGAACACTCAGACATAGAAACACCTAAGTTTGAGCGAGTGGAGAGGAGGAGATCCAAGTCAAGGAAGGTTGATCTAGAGTGTCATATGTGTGGCAAAAAATTTAAGGCAGACCCAAGGTATGTCTATGGAGAATTCCATAGGTGCAACCGTTGCACTGGAAGGTAATTGAATGAAAAAGTTCAGATATGACACGAGTCAATTTGATCTAGTAGATGTTGTTGAGCGTATTTTTGAGATAGACAACCTAGACCAGCTTCACATTCAGCAGGTTGGGCCTAACAGAATACCCAGCGAGCCATCTAAAGACCAGTCTACATCCTTTCATAAGAGATTTTACAAAACTTTTGATGAGGATGGTTCTGAGTTTCTAGGAATATATAAATCCCTAGCTAAGCACATAGCTGAAGAGCATTATAACGGACTGGATATGGTTTATCAGGCCAAGCCTACATTTAGAGTTCAGGTGCCCGACAACATAGCCGTAGCAAAGTGGCATAAAGACAAGCTCTATAACCACTCGGAATATGAACTAAATGTTTTCTTGCCTCTAACTCAAGCCTTTGACACTAATACTATTTGGGCAGAAAGCGAGGAGGATAAAGGCGATTACTCCCCGATGAACGCAAGTGTTGGAGAATACTATATCTGGGATGGTGCTAATCTCAGTCATGGGAATCAAAAAAATATAACAGGAAAAACTAGAGTCTCAATTGACTTCAGGTTGATCCGCCTCGATGATTTTAACTATGAGGGAACAAGCGTAACCACAAAGGTGCCGATGGAAATTGGTCACTACTGGGAGCTTGTAAAGTAATGAATTCAAATTTAGTTGATGTAGGAGCAGAAAGAGCCGTACTGTCTGGGCTGATCCAATACGGTATTGATGCTTACGTTGAGGTAGCGGATATTATCAGTCATGGAACTTTTGGTAACTCCAACAACCAGATACTATACCAATGCATTGAGAAAATTATTGAGAACAACTCTGAAGTTGATTTACCCTCGATACTATCTACGGCAGCACAGCTAAACTTCTCTGATGTTATCAATAGTGATCAGGAACTAAAGTACATAAAGTCTTTGTTTGATTTTCCCGTCAAGCAGAACAATGTCTTTAATTTTGCCATCCAGATAAAGAAGTATGAGTTCGCAAGAAGAATTAAGACCCTGACAGGTAAGATACATCGAGATATAGATGATATAAGTGGAACAGAATCTGTTGACGAGATATTGTCTATGCTGGAAAACCCAGTCATGGATTTTCTACGAGAGGATGACGGCGGAGAAAAACCTGAGAAAATCGGTGAAGGTATTGAGGAATACTTAGAGTTTCTTCAGGAGAACAAATGTGACATAATTGGAGTACCTACTGGTTTCAATAGATATGACGAAGCTATTGGCGGAGGGCTTCGCAGAAAGTGTGTAGACTTAGTTTCAGCCAGACCAAAGGTTGGTAAGAGCGTATTTGCTGATAATGTCGCCCTAAACGTCTCTTCTGGTGGAATACCAGTTCTAGTGTTAGATACGGAAATGTCCAAAGAGGATCACCTGAATAGAATTATTGCCAACATGAGTGGCATACCTATCAACGAAATAGCAACTGGACAATTTGTAGATGACGATGAGAAAAACCAACGTGTACACGAAGCTGTAAAACACTTGGAGTCAATACCATACAGCTACGTCAGCGTTGCTGGAAAACCCTTTGAGCAGATACTCAACATAATTAAAAGGTGGGTAATACAAGAGGTAAGAACAGACGAGTTTGGAAGAACGAATGAGTGTGTTGTTGTGTACGACTACCTAAAGCTGATGTCCTCCAATTCAATAACAAACAACATTCAGGAGTACCAAGCTTTAGGATTTCAAATAACCTCTCTACATAACCTGTGTGTGAAATTTGACATTCCATGCCTATCGTTTGTACAGCTCAACAGAGATGGTATAACTAAAGAGAGCACAGACGCTGTGAGTGGTTCTGACAGGCTTATCTGGCTATGCACGTCTTTCTCCATATTTAAAAACAAGTCCCCAGAGGAGCTGGCTGAGGATGGCCCAAACGCAGGGAATAGAAAGTTGGTGCCAATTGTTGCTAGGCATGGGGCTGGTCTAGACGATGGAAACTACATCAATATGTCTATGCAGGGGGAATACGCCAGACTAACAGAACTAAAAACTAGAAATGAGTTCAAAAACCAGCCAGTGGGGGATACTGGCATGGTTAGTAACGATACGCTAAATGGTATTAAAGATGGCAGACTTGAAGAAGATTAAGGGGTTGCTATTTGAGAATATTGACCTTGTATTATCAAACCTAGAAATAGAATACGAGGCGATAGGAGATAATATATATTCAAGCTGCCCAGTTCACGAAGATAGCGACAACCCCAGAGCCTTCTCATTGTCTCTAGATAAGCAGATATGGAAGTGCTGGACAAGAGAATGCCAAAACCACTATAGTAACGATATATTTGGTCTTATCAGGGGCGTACTCTCAAACAAAGAAGGTGTTGACGTGGGCTTTGGCGGGGCTTTAAAATGGTCCTGCAAGGTGTTGAACGTCAGCAGCAGAGACGTAAAGATAATGCCCAGAGAGGTTCCAAGCGATTTTGTAAAAATGGTAGGAATGTTTACTGATGGTGACTGCGAGTTTGAACAACCCTCGGTGGCAGTAAACTGTAAATTAGAGCACCCCTCGGATTACTTTAATGAGCGAGGGTTTTCTGAGGATACTTTATTGCATTTTGAGGTTGGAGACTGTAAGGAAAAAGGTTCCACCATGTACGAGAGAGCTGTAATCCCAATACATGACGACACAGGATCTAGCATTATAGCCTCTATAGGGAGATCCATAAAGGAGTACAGAACCCCTAAATTTCTGTTCTCAAAAGGGTTTGACAAGAGGCACTTTTTCTACAACTACCACAGAGCTATTGAGTCAGCAACGGAAAAATCATGCTTATTCATAACCGAGGGACAAGGCGATGTCTGGAAGATGTATGAAGCTGGGGTAAAAAATTGCGTCAGTATATTTGGAAAGACCATAAGCCGAGAACAGGAAAGAAAGCTCCATAAGACACCTATAACAAGACTTGTTATACTTACCGACAACGATCAAGCCGGTAGAGAGTCCAAGACCCAGATACAAAGACAATTGGGTCGGATGTACAAGCTGACATTCCCGAGACTGTCAAGAAAGGATATAGGAGACATGAGTGTTGATAAAATTAAAGAAGATATACTTAGCGAGATCGAGGGCACATACTAATGGTAAAGATACTTGGAATATCGGGAAGGAAGCAGTCTGGAAAAAACACAGCGGCAAACCTTATTAATGGTATGGTGCTAATGGAAAGAGGTATGATCGGGGATTTTTATATCGACAATTCTGGTGGTCTAGTTATTTCGACTTATAGTGAATCAGGAAAGCCGGGATTTGGAGTTTTTGACATTACAAGAAAGGATGCTTCGTTTGCGGAGTATGCAGAGAGGGAGCTATGGCCTTACATAAAACTATATAGCTTTGCCGATGGTCTTAAGAATATATGTATGGAATTCTTTGGGTTAAGTGTTGAGCAGGTTTACGGGACAGACGACCAGAAAAACACTTACACCCCTATAATGTGGGAAGACACCCCAACATGGAAAAAAGCACAACCTCTATCCTACGACAAGTCACAAGCTCGTGGGCCTATGACATCCAGAGAGCTAATGCAATATTTTGGAACAAATATAATGCGTAAGATGTATGAACCAGTTCATATTCGCCATACCGTTAACCGTATACTGTCAGAACAATCCGAGCTTGCTATCGTTCCAGATGTCAGATTCCCAAACGAGGTAGAAGCTATTAAGCAGGCTGGCGGGGCTGTTATTAGGCTAGAAAGGTCTACTTTAAACGATGGGCACGAAAGCGAAACCGCTCTTGATAAAGAAAATTTCGATTGGGGTAATTTTGATTTTGTAATCGACAACTCCAACAACAACACCGAGGACTTTTGTTCTCAGGTTAAATCCGTATTTAATAAATTGGAGCTTAAATGTTAGTAACATATATTAGAAGTTCAAGCTATAACAATTACGCTTTTTGCCAGATGCAGTATTTTTTGACATATGTGCTTGGTCATCAGTCAGACAGCGGAAAGAAGGCCGAGCTTGGAACTATAGTACACAAGGTCATGGAGGTTCTAGCATCCCTCAAGAAGTTTATGCAGGATAACCCAAGTAGAAAATACCTAAAGATAGAGGATGACGCTTTAGGGGAGGTTAAGGTGCATGTCGATAAGTTTATGGACGACTTCTTTGTTGTTAGTCTGGTAGACAGAAGCTTTGACTTTTATACTGGCTCTTCAAAAAACAAGTTTACAGCGGGTGACAGGAAGACGTGTCTCAATCTTTCTTGGGATGCTTTGCAGTATAACGACGGACAGTTCGACCCACGAATACTTAATGTGGTTGCCTCTGAACCCCATTTTGACATAGAAATAGACGAGGACTGGGCCAAATACGAATATGAGCTTCCAAATGGGGAAAAGGTTTCTGGAAATCTAGCCATAAAAGGAACCATAGACCTTGTAACCCAGCCAGAGGATGGTATAATTGAAGTAATCGACTGGAAAACTGGGAGGAGGCTGGACTGGGCTACCGGCGAGGAAAAAACCTACGAAAAACTCCTTTCAGACCCCCAATTGTTACTATATAACTACGCCATATCCAAGATATTTCCAGACTACGATCAGTCCATAATGTCTATTTTCTACATCAAAGACGGCGGGCCATTCTCCATGTGCTTTGATGCTCAGGATAGAAAAAAGTTCTTAGGACTACTTAAAAAGAGGTTTGAAGATATTAAGAATAATATGTCGCCAAAACCGCTATCTTCTAGAAGGGAGAGCTGGAAATGTACCAAGCTGTGCCACTTTTACAAGAACAACTGGCCGGGAACAGACACAAAAATGTGTATATATATAGAGGAGCACCTTAAAAAACACGGTATGAAAGACACCGTTAATAAATGTACTAAGGAAGGCTTTAGCATAGGCTATTACGATGCTCCGGGGTAAAATCGCACTTTTAAATTTCAGGGAGTCGAACATGATTGATTTTAGCTTTAACAGAAGAGATTTTCTTAGGGTTGGAGGTCTAGGAGCAGGATTAAGCGTATTGCCCTTCTCAGATGGTGTATTTGCTCAAGATTCGCTTCTATCGCCAAATGACAAATCCGTAGTCTGGGTGTGGTTAGGCGGTGGACCAACACAATTTGAAACTTTTCACGCTCCAACAAACGATGTTCCAGACCCATATAAACCCGTAGCTGGCGTTGCTACACATAAAAATGGTCTTGCTTTTGGCGGATTATTTCAGCAACTAATCAAGCAGGGTGAACACCTAACCGCTGTCAATTCCTTCTCTCATGGTGATTCGTCCCATCGACAGGCTACTCACTGGATGATGACAGGCCACAAGAACCCCAAAAGAGAGAATACCGCTGACTCTGAATACCCCGGACACGGAGCTATAATTTCTTCTGTCTTTGGCTCCAACCATCCACAGAATGGTATGCCTGCGTATGTCAAACAGGGCAAGATTGAGGGTGAGCAACCAACCTTTTTGGGCGGGGCGCACAAGCCTTTTGACCCATCAAACAAAGACAACCTTACCCCTAGAATTAAAGTTAGCAGGTTCGCAGAAAGAAAAGACCTGCTGACCTCTTTAGACAGGGTTGAAAAAATTGCGTCCAGTCAGGCTCAGTCATTTACCAAAATTGGCAATCAGGCCTACAATGTCATCTTAGGTAACGCCAAGGAGGCGTTTGACCTAGATAAAGAACCTGAAACAATGAGAGAAATGTACGGCAAGGGCGGCATTGGGGACCAGATGCTACTCGCCAGAAGACTGGCTCAGTTTGGCACTAAATTCGTAACTGTCCATTACGGCGGGTGGGACATGCACGGCAACATTAAGAAAGCTCTGGAGGGTAGAGTTCCCCCGCTAGACAAGGCCTTGGCGGCGTTTGTCGAGGATATTTATCAGAGCGGACTATCAGAAAAAGTGCTGCTTGTGGTAACTGGTGAATTTGGAAGAACCAGATTAAATCAAAACTCAGGCAGAGATCACTGGCCTTCGATTACCCCAATGCTACTATCGGGTGGAAATTACTCACATGGTAGAGTTATCGGAAAATCAGACAAGGCCTATTACCCAACAGAGTCTAAGGTTGGCCCCTTAGATGTTTCAGCTACTCTTTTTGACCACTTTGGCATCGACCCACAGATCCAACGTACAGATCAGGGCGGTAGACCAAGATACTTACTAGAAGGACAAGCAAAGGTTATTTTATAATGAAAAGAAGATCTTTTTTACAGGCGGGAATTTTAAGTGGTTTAGGATTACCATTCGCTATAGCTGATCAGAAATTCTATGAAAGCAAGGAAGGACCGGCAAAGAGTGTTATTTTTATCTACTTGCCGGGAGGAATGGCTCATCAAGAGACCCTAGATCCTAAGCCCTTTGCCCCGCTTGAGTATCGTGGCCCACTTAATAGTATTGAAACCAACGTTCCGGGCATCCGCTTAGGAGAACTCTTGACTAAAACCTCCAAGGTTGCTGACAAGATAGCAATAATCCGCAGCATGACCCACGGCGAGGCAGCTCATGAGCGTGGCACTCACAATATGTTCACGGGCTACCGGCCAAGCCCAGCGTTGCAATACCCATCCATGGGTTCTGTTGTAGCTCACGAATTTGGCCCACGGCATAACCTGCCACCATACGTCTGCATTCCTAACCAGCCCAACGAATATGCAGGTACTGGTTATCTAAGCAGTTCGTACTCAGGCTTTGGTCTAGGCTCAGACCCAGCTAGTGAAAACTTTGAGGTAAGAGATCTAAAAATACCAGTACCAAATGAAAGGTTTACTAGAAGAAGGAAGGTTCTAGATATAGTTAACACCGATTTTAACACAAAGCAATCCGCTGATTCTGTTAAAGCAGTAAATTCTTTTTACCAAAGGGCTTACGGTCTGATTGGTGACGAAACAGCCAGTGAAGCTTTTGATCTAGATAAGGAACCTTCCGCTTTAAGGGATCAGTATGGTAGGAATACAGCGGGGGCCAGAATGATACTGGCGCGTCGATTAATAGAATCTGGAACCCGATTTGTTACCCTTACTTACGGCGGGTGGGATATGCATGACAATATCGCCAACGGTATGAAAAGCCAGATACCAGCCTTTGATCAAGGGTTTGCGACCTTAATAGAAGATCTGGATAATCGCGGCCTACTGGACTCTACTCTGGTGTGTGTTGTTTCTGAGTTTGGAAGAACCCCCAAGATCAACGGCACTGCTGGGCGTGACCACTGGCCAAAGGTTTTTAGTACGATAATGGCTGGTGGAGGAATTAAAAGAGGTATAACATACGGAAACTCAAACCCCACCGCTAGTGAGCCAGAAGAAAATCCAGTTAGCATAGAGGACTGGGCAGCTACCATGTATGACAGACTAGGAATTGTTGCGGATAAAGAACTAATGGCTCCCGGCGATAGACCTATTGAAATCGTAGATGGTGGAAAAGTTATTTCAGATTTAATTATATAAAATGAAAGTTGAATACCCCAAAAATTACATAATCGAATGGGTTCACTAAAACCCGAAGGAGAAGAAAATGAAATTTAAGATACCACTTGTAGCAATAATTATATTATCCGCAATCGCTTTAGCAAACAAAGAGGAGATAAAAAATATGTTTAACGAAGATTCCGCAATAAATTGTGAAGCATGTGAAAATCAGTGTCCTTGTCCCACATCCGATTGTGATTGTGATGACAACTGTGGATGCCCAAACTGTGCATAAGTAAGTAGTGTAATAAGGAGCTAGATATGTTAACTCTATCACGTAGAAGCTTTCTCTCTGTGGGTGGCTTTGGACTACTTTCCATGCCGCAAGTTTTGTATGCTCAAAACAAGAGTGGCTCGTCCCACAAGGCTGTTATCAACATTTTTCTGGGAGGTGGCCCACCCCATCAAGACATGTGGGACATTAAAACTAATGCGCCAGCGGAGATTAGGGGTCCATTTAAGCCAATATCTACTTCTGTTCCCGGCATCCAGATCGGGGAATGTTTTCCCAAGATAGCTTCTATGTTTGATAAGTTCACAGCAATCAGATCCGTGGTTGGTTCTGATGGTGGTCACGACGGCTACCAATGTGTTACTGGTTGGAGCAGAAAAGACATGGTTTCGGGCACTACATACCCATCAATTGGTTCATGCGCATCTAAAATTTTAGGCCCAGTTGATCCATCGGTCCCGGTGGCCGTTGGACTTGCTGAACCCACGTCGCACAAGCCTTGGTCTGAAGCTGGCGGGGCTGGGTATTTAGGGGAAACGCACAAACCATTCAAGCCAAACGGCGAGATGATGAAAGACCTCAAGCTTAATCTGGATGTAGACAGATTTAAAAACCGACAAGAGCTTCTCGCTGGCTTTGCTAAAGTTAACGAAAATATAGACAAAGCTGTAAATGTTGACACGTTCACAGAGGAAGCCTTCGGCGTCTTAAAGTCTAGCTACCTAGTTGATGCGTTAGATCTCTCAAAAGAAGACCCCAAAACTAGAGAAAGGTACGGAGACGGGAAGCCTTTTAAGTTTCAGTACGATGGGGCACCTACGGTGAATGAGCACGTGCTAATGGCTAGGCGTCTAGTAGAAGCTGGAGCTAGATCTGTTACCTTATCTTACGGAAGGTGGGATAGTCACGGGGCAAACTTCGATCTGGTTAGAGATCATGGGGCAAAGTTAGATCAGTGCGTTTCCGCATTGGTTGAGGATCTTGATGAGAGAGGCATGCTTGATGACGTTATGGTTGTTGTTTGGGGTGAGTTTGGGAGAACACCGAAGATCAACAAAGGTGGTGGTCGAGACCACTGGCCACAAGTTTCTTGTGCCTTATTGGCTGGCGGAGGATTCCGTCACGGTCAGGTTATAGGATCAACGAACAGGCTTGGAGAAGTACCAGAGAGTAGACCTGTCCACATACAGGAAGTGTGTGCAACTATGTACAAGGCTTTAGGTATAGACACTATGTCTACAACTCTAATAGACAGAACAGGAAGACCCCAGTATTTACTAGACCACAGAAACCCACTAAAGGAATTAGCATGAGCGACAACGAACATTCATCCGAATACACCTCCTTTGATCGAAAATTTTTCAACTACGTTAAAGAGACAGACGAAATCCTTAAAGATCAAGCAGGTGACAAGGCTGGTTATCCCCCCAACTGTAAAGAGGGGTATATAGAAAAAGATGGAAAATGCGTACCCAAAGAGGGGGCTTAGCACAATGAAATATTTAGCAGCACTACTAGGTTTATTATTTGTGCCACTTTCTGTAATCGCGGAACAGCCTGAACGCAAGGTTATTAAACCCCCAACTACGGCGAGGCCGCAATCGTCCCAAGAACGAAGGGTTGTTACGCCCCCAGAACGAAGGGTTGTTACGCCCCCAGCCACAGTGAGGACGCAACTACCTCAAGGATTCGGAAGACCCATACAAAGGCCTATGGGGTTTGGCAAACAAGAGTGGCAAAAACCTCAACAGCAACAGGTCAGACCTAGCCACAGCTATAGGCGTGGAAGCATAATAATCGGTAGACCATATGTTCACCCATTTAATTATCCTTCCGTAGAGACTAGATTTCATCCAATACATGGCTTCTACAGAGTATATCACCCCCCAGTGGTCAACCCCTATTATAATCCTCCTGTAATTATATATCCTAGAGCGATATACAACAGCGGGTTCTATTTTCAATTTAGGTTTTAAAATATGGAGATGGATAGACGTAAATTTCTCTCGGGGGTTTCGTGCCTTCCTATCGCCGGATCTCTTGGTCTTCAGGCTGAAGAAATAAAGAAGAAGGGAAAGTCTGCAATCCTACTGTGGATGGGCGGCGGGCCGTCCACGATGGATATTTGGGACTTAAAGCCCGAAGCTCCCACGGGTGGACCCTTTAGGCCAATATCTACAACTGGCGATGTGCAGATATGTGAGCACATGCCACTAATGGCCAAGCAGATGCATAACATGGCGATTGTTCGCAGCATGAGCACCCGTGAAGCAGATCATATGCGTGGTAGATACTACATGCACACTGGCTACGTCCCAAGCCAAAGCATAAACCACCCCAGCTATGGAGCGGTTATATCTAAACAGCTAGAAAAAAAAGACCTTCTGATACCGCAGTTCGTATCTGTTAATGGGTCCAGCATGGGAGCTGGCTTCCTAGGCGCTCAATACGCCCCCTTTGTGGTAAACAGTGACGGGAGAATTAGAAATCTAAATATGAAAATAGACGAGAGGTTCTATCAGAGGGCGGCTGTACTTGACATGATAGAGACAAACTTTATTAATAGTAACAGGGGGCCTTTACCCAAGGAGCACCAAAAGATACTGAGAAAAACCTTCAACGTGTTAACCAGTAAAGAGATGGACGCAATGAAGGTGGAGAAAGAGCCTGAAAATGTAAAAGAAAGATACGGAGACAACAGCTTTGGAAAAGGGTGCCTTATGGCTAGAAGGCTTGTTGAGGCTGGCGTCCCCTTTATAGAGGTTAGTCTTGGGGGTTGGGATAACCATCAGAATATATTTCCAACATTAAGAGATTCAAAATTGCCTATACTTGATCAGGGCATGAGCGCGTTAATAGAGGACTTAGAGCAAAGAGGATTGCTGGAGGATACGGCTATCATATGGATGGGTGAGTTTAGTAGGACTCCACGTATCAACGGAAATTCTGGACGTGACCACTGGGCGCGAAGCTGGAGTGTCGCAGTTGGCGGAGCGGGTATTAATGGGGGTATCGCAGTTGGAGCGACAAGCAAGGACGGCACTAGGGTAGAAACGGAACCTTATTCCTCTCAGGATGTTATGGCGTCAATATGCAAGGCGTTAGATATCTCCCTGCAAACCACTTACACTAGCAACAGCGGAAGACCAATGAAGGTAGCTAATTCAGGAAGAACCATTTCCAAATTATTTTAAAGGAATTCTTCAATGAAATTTCTCAAAGCTTCGCTAATTTGTATGATCCTCGGCTTACTAGGGGCCAATCTTGGCCTGTCAATCGCTAACCATCAAAAACTCATGAATAAAACTAGCGATGCCCCAAGTGTTGGGGATCAATTAATCATACAGCAGATTAATCAGCTAGGAACCCATGGTCACCAGCAGAGAACCATCTTGATGCAGAGACTGCTAGGTTTGGAGCATATACATAATATGCATCCAGAAAATAATATCAAGCTATGTCCCGGATGTGAATTTGAAAGAAGTCAGTCAAAAAACTCAGTTGCTGTAAAAAATTGATTCTAAAAGTTGCTTTATAAGCCGCTACGCACTATAATAGTCTGTAAAGACATTTGAAAATTAAACATTGAAGGTATTTAGATGCTGATGTGGTCACCGATATGCAATTACACACACTATAGCTTGCTGACTGGTTTTTCTAAACCATCAGAGCTGGTAGCAAAGTGCAAGGCTAACAAGTACGAAGCTTGTGGCATTGCGGATTATAAAACTATATCTGGGGCTGTCTCTTTCTATAAGAAGTGTAAAGATAACGGCATAAAGCCAATTATTGGATGCACATTTGACAGCTTCACACTTATCGCTAAAAACAAGGATGGGTGGCTAGACTTAATAAGTTTGGTCTCCCACCTAGACGACGACCAAAATATACCGCACCCTCTTCTCGCCTCTGTATGTGCGAGAGGAAATCTATTGTGCATTGGTAGAGATGAGTCTCAATCGCCTATCACTGGGGAAGACTTCTATCAGAAGACCCCAGCGTTGATGCACAGCTTCTACACCAACAAAGAGGACGCTAAGCTCCACAGAGTTCTTCTGTGTTCCAAACTCAAGAGCACCCTCCCCAAGATTAGCAAATTGCTGTCTTCATCTGACACTCCTGAATCCATAGAATCTTATCGAGCCTTTTTTGAGCACGATAGTTTTCACGTCCCCAACGACAATGAGATTACAGATATACTCCTTTCTTGCAGCGATGAAGATATCGACAACGTTGCTGATATAATTAACAAGTGTGAAGACTACGATATACTCAACAAGCCCATGTTACCCACTTTTGACTGTCCGAATGGAGAGTCTGAAGAGGAGTACCTGAAACAATTATGCAGAGAGGGATGGCGTAAACACCTTCTTAACTCTGGAAAAGTAGAAGATGAGGAACAAGAAGAAAAGTACCTAGCTAGATTTACAGAAGAATTTAGCGTCATAAAGAATGCAAATTTGTTTGGCTATTTTCTTATCGTTAGAGATATTGTTAAGTTCGTAGAAGAGAAGGGTTGGCTATCGGGTCCGGGTAGAGGATCAGCGGCGGGATGTTTAATATCATATCTGATTGACATAACCAAAATTGACCCTATTCAATTTGATCTACTATTTGAGAGGTTCTACAATGTTGGCCGAAATAGCGAGGACCACATATCTCTTCCCGATATTGACATTGACGTACCCGGAAAAAAGAGAGATGAAATCATTGAGTACTTAAAGGAAAAATACGGACCCCATAATGTTGGGCAGATGTTGACGTTTGGCAGGCTTCAGGGCAGGAGCGCCCTAAAAGAAGTTCTCAGATCACACGAGGCTTGCTCTTTCAGTGAAATGAACGCAATCACTAAAAGTATTCCAAATGAAGCTGACATATCAGACCAATTAGCCGATATGGACGAAGAAGACAGGTCAATTATCAAATGGGCCTTAATTAATCACTCAGAGGATCTTAGGGATTTTTGTTTTATTAACGATGGAGGCACCTTAGATGGAGACTATGCAGACTTCTTTAGGGAAGCAATAAGTCTTGAGGGAACGTTTAAAACCCAAGGAAAGCATGCGGCAGGAGTTGTTATATCCGCAGAAAAGCTATACACAGTCTGCCCTATGGTTGACCAGAGGAGCGGAGACGAAAAAATAGCAGGACTAGAGATGTCTGATTTAGAAAGTTTGGGGCATGTCAAATTTGACATACTTGGAATCAACCTACTGGACAAGATTATGAAGGTTCAGGAACAGTTGTCTAAGATGGAAGATGACGGACAAATGAAATTGTTTTAATTTGGAGATAAGCTTAATGGCCAATAGAGATTTTATAGTTTTTGACTTTGAGACTGGATCTAGAAATCCAGCTAAAACGCAACCCACTCAGTTGGCGGCGTTAGCCCTTGATGGCAGAAGCCTAAAACTAAAAGGAACATTTAACAGCGAGATTAAACCAATACTTGACGATGATAAGGCAATTTCGCTAGGACTAGATCCTATAGAAGATGAAGCCTTAAGGATCACCGGCAAGACAAGAACCAAGCTGAGGAAGGCACCAACAGCAAGATCAGTGTGGAAGAAGTTCATAAAGTTTGTTGAGCAGTACAACTGGAAAGGAACTCAATTTTTTGCCCCAATACCAGTAGGGTTCAATATTATTGGGTTTGATATGGTCATCGTAGACCGCCTTTGTAGGGAATTCGGCCCATATGACGATGAGAGGCAGCAGCAAAAGATCTTCAACAAGATTTACAAGATTGACGTAATGGACAATATTTTTATGTGGACAGAAGGAGACCCATCTATAAGATCTATTAGCATGGACTCGCTGAGAGACAGAATGGGCATGAGCAAGGAGAATGCCCACGATGCACTTCAGGACGTTAAAGACACTGCTAACATAATGATCAAATTCCTAAAAACCCACAGAGCCGTATACCAGAACCTAGAGATTGAGAAAGCATTTGCAAATGGTGAGCTATACATTGCCTAAAGAAACTAGGACACTTTTACCATCTATCGACATTGACTACGACTGCCCAGATACTTGGACGCTGTTTCACGACGGCAGAACAAAAGGTGTTTTCCAACTGGAAAGCAATCTGGGAAAATCTTGGTCAAAAAAGCTAAAACCAAGCAACCTAGAGGAGTTGTCTGCATTAATAGCTTTGATTAGGCCCGGATGCCTAAAAGCCATATCCGATGGTAAGTCGATGACGCAAAGATACATCGACAGAAAGAGGGGTATCGAGGAAGTAACATATCTAGACCCAGCCCTTGAAGATATTCTCAAGCCAACATACGGGGTTTTGGTTTATCAAGAACAGTCTATGCGTATTGCTCAGAAAATTGCCGGATTCAACCTACAGGAAGCAGATGTTTTAAGAAAGGCAATCGGGAAAAAGAAGGCTAATCTTATGGCTGAGGTCAAGGAATCCTTCCTAGAGGGTTCTAAAAGCAAGGGGTTGGTTACTAGCGAGGTTGCTGAGGAGATATTTGGCTGGATTGAAAAATCATCAAGATATTCCTTCAACAAGTCCCATGCAGTGGCATATGCCATGTGTTCCTACTGGAGCGCGTTTTATAAGGTTAAGTTCACCAATGAATTTTTTCTATCCTACCTTTTTTACGCAACAGAAAAACAAAACCCTCACGAAGAGATATACGAGCTTATATCAGACGCCAAGCTTTTCAATCTTGAGGCAAAGACTCCCAATATAACAAATTTCACTGAAAAGTTCTCGATCAAAGGCAACAAGATATATTTCGGAATCAAGGACGTGAAATCTCTCACTGGCAAGAATGGCGATAAGGCTATTAACGCCGTAAAAGAGGTTCAGGAAGAACTAGGGAAGAGTATAAAGAGCTTCTCGTGGGTTGAGATACTTTTGTTTTTAGCCCCCAAGATAAACGCAACCGCCTTCAAGGCCCTGTCGTCAGTTGGCTTCTTCAGGGGCTTCAAGGATAAAATCACAAGAAACAAGGCTCTTTACGATTACGAAATCCTAAGAATGCTTACCAAGGCGGAAACCAAGTGGTTGGTAGAGAACTATTCCAAGAAAAAATGGAAAGACTTCATTGAGTGTCTGACTGAGTTAGCCCCAACCAAAAAGGAGGGCGGCGGAACCAGTAAGGTTGACAGAAAGCACATTGTTGAAAATGAAATACAGCTACTGCACAATCCCCCCTATGACCTTTCTGACGATCCAAGCTGGGTAATAGACCAAGAGGTTAAGTTTCTTGGTTGCCCCGTTTCTTTGACTAGAATTGAAGCGTCTGATACTTCCGCCGCAAATACTACATGCAAAGAGATCCTAGACGGTAAAAAGGGAAAGAATATGTGCGTAGCCGCAAATATAAAACGGGTGAGCGACTACAAAATAAAGAAGGGAGAATCTAAAGGCAAGTTTATGTCGTTCCTAACCATTGAGGATGAGACATGTTCTCTAGACGGTGTTATTGTATTCCCCAAAAGCAAGGAAAAGTACAAATACATTCTTTACGAGGGGAATAATCTCATATTGTGCGGAACTGTTTCTAACAGTGACAATTCATTTATAGTTAATCAAATATATGAAATTTAATGTGTATTATATGGCTGTCGTTGCTAAAATAGTAAGATTGGGTTTTTTTTCAAACAATGTATGAATTCACAGAAGATTGGTTTTCGCTAGACACCGGAGAACAAGTAGAGTCAACTTTTTGGAAACACCTTTTGCCCTACAGGGGAACACCCTGCAACTTTTTAGAGATAGGGTCTTTCGAGGGAAGATCTACCATATGGATGCTAGAGAAAATACTAACCCACCCAGAATCCAAATTAACTTGCATTGATGCGTGGGCTGAATGGACCGGAGACGCCTTCACTAGGTTTACAAAAAACCTACACATCTCTGGGAAAAAAGACAAGGTTGACGTAATAAAAGGAAGCTCCCAGCACTACGCGGGGTTGCTACCAAGAGAGCACTTTGATTTTATATATGTAGATGGAGACCATGAAGCAAGCTCCGTTTTTCAGGACGCAGCAGTCTGTTTTAGTTTATTGAAACCCGGAGGTATAATGGCGTTAGACGATTATCTCCTTGGTTTGAAATACCCAGACTCCCCCGGATCTCTAGCAGTTACGCAACACCCCAAAGAGACAATAGACTTTTTTTTAAAGATTTTTAAAGATAGGATAGACGTGATACATAAAGATTACCAACTATGGATCAGAAAAGGGAGAAAGCGATGAATTTGTGTTCTTTCTCTGGATACTTAGTAGATAACCCCAAACTTAAAAAAATTAACGACGTTAGCATGACCGAGTTTACGCTTGTGGTATACACCTACAGAAAAACAAAGAGCACCGGAGAGAAAAGTAGAATACCGACACATTTAAAATGTGAAGCTTGGCACACTGGAGCTGAAACAATACACAAGTTTGCCCAAAAGGGGTCAAAGATACATGTTCATGCATCAGCTAAAAATGTATCAAAAAATGACAGCGAAGTTATTTTTAGAATCAACGAGTTCGACTTCAACAACCCCATAGACAATGAAAACGCTCAATGAGAAAAAAACGCATACTATTCTGTAGCGAAGCCACCTTCTTAAACACGGGCTACGCCACATACACCAGAGAGATACTTAAGCACCTACATGGTACTGGCAAGTACGATCTGGCGGAGCTTGCATCCTACGGGGAGAGGAATGACGCTAGGGCTGAGGGTATTCCTTGGCGTTATTATGGCGTTATGCCAAACGTAGAATCTGAACCCAAAGGCTCGAAAGAGGAACACGACGCTTATAACTCAAGCCCCTCAAACCAGTTTGGGGAATTTATATTTGAAGCAGTATGCCTAGAGTTTCAACCTGATATAGTGTGTGACATACGCGACTTCTGGATGCTAGACTTTGCGGAGCGTTCACCGTATAGACCATTCTACAAGTGGTGTGTAATGCCAACTGTAGACGCTAGACCTCAAGCTAGACAGTGGGTAGCAACATATGAGTCCGCTGATGCGTGCTTGACGTATTCAGACTGGGCCGGTGGTATACTAAAGGATCAATCCGGCGATAAAATTAACTATCTAGGGTCTGCCCCGCCGTCAGCCCACCCAGCTTACCAACCAATAGAAGATCGAGAGGGGTTGAGAGAATCTTTTAATATAGACCCAGACGCCAAAATTATAGGCACGGTTATGCGTAACCAGAGAAGGAAACTGTACCCGGATTTGTTTGAGTGCTTCAGAAACCTTTTGGATATGTCAGACGCTAATGAAAAATATATCCTATACTGCCACACTAGCTACCCAGATTTAGGTTGGGATATACCTGAGTTGCTTCAGCAATATGGGCTATCGTCACACGTAATGTTTACATACATCTGCGGGCAAACAGGGAAGCCCTTCCCGTCGCTCTTTAGGGGAGCTGTAACACAGTCCCCCTTTAGTGGCCAGTTTGGTGCCACCCTATCCAATGTTAAGCGTGGTGCCAGTTATGAAGACCTGTCTATTATCAATAACCTGTTTGACATATACATCCAGTATGCCAACTGCGAGGGGTTTGGTCTACCACAGGTTGAGGCCGCTGCTTGCGGGGTTCCAGTCATGGGAACTGACTACTCAGCTATGGAAAGTGTGCTCAGGAAGCTGGGAGGATTTCCCATTAAACCTAAAGCTCTATACAAGGAGCTGGAAACTGGGTGCTTGCGAGCTGTTCCCGATAATGACTTAGCTGCAAAAGAATTGAAAAAGTTCTTTGATCAGCCGAAGAGTGTTCGTAGAAAAATAGGATTCAAAACAAGGGAAGCTTTTTTGGAGCACTATCAGTGGGACAAGAGCGGAAAAGTCTGGGAATCTTACTTTGATAGCGTCGATCTAATCCCAGAAACAGAAGGGTGGCTGTCCCCTCCAAGAATAAGAAAGCCAGAAGAGAAGCCGGAAAAAGTTCCAGAGCAGGCGTCACATCAAGACCTCGCAAGATGGCTCATAGGAAATGTACTATGCGAGCCGGAGAGAATAAATTCATTCATGGAGTCTAGGCTCATAAGAGACTTGATGTACAGAAGCTCAACGTCCACTACGGGTGGTATGTACTTCAATGAAAGCTCCGCTGCTTTTGACGGCAAAAACACTAGATCCCCATTTGATTTTGAAATGGCTTATGGGCATATGTTAGCCTTGTGCAATAGACGTAATATGTGGGAACAAAGAAGGGCTGAGGCACTATTAAAATGAAAGTCTTATTTATAGCTCACTTTAGAGAAGGGACGGGGTGGTCTCACGCCGCCATAGACTATGCATTAGCCATGGACTCTATTGGCATAGATGTGGTTTGCAGAAACGTTGATTTAACAGGCAGGATGGCTGATGTACCAACTAAAATAAAAGAACTGGAAAACAAAACCACTCAGGGGTGCGACTTCTGCATACAGAACGTCTTGCCACATCACTTGGTGGGGTCTGGAAAGTTCAAGAAGAACATTGCTATATTCTTTGGAGAGTCTGAAAACCTCTGGACAACAAATTGGTTTGTATTCCTTCAGCAAATGGACGAAGTTTGGGTTTCAAACCCAGACCTGTGCCACAGCCTATTCGATTCTAGGTTCCTGATAGACCACAACAAGATTGAAGTAGTACCCTGCCCATTCGATCCAGAAAAACTCACCAAAAAAACACCCAAGATCTCCATGCCGGGGAGAGATCACCAATTTAAATTCTACTACATAGGTGAGCTTAACGACAGAAAAAATATTGCCTCGATTATAAGATCTTTTCATGCTGAATTTGACACCTCAGAGCAAGTGGCATTGATTCTGAAGGTTAAAAAGTTTGGACAATCGCCAGAACAGACACATAACGAAGTGAAGTCTATGTGCGAAAACATAAAGACGAGCCTTCGCATGTATCAATCCTTAGAAAATTACCATCAAGAAATAATTATATCCGACGACATGTCTGACGATGGTATACTTGCGCTACATAGGTATGGAGATTGCTTTGTGAGCGCGTCTCACGGTGAGGGTTGGTCAATACCGGCATTTGACGCTATGTGCTTGGGTAAAACTCCAATATGCAGCAACTCTGGTGGACCCAGTAGCTTTATTGACCCATCAGACAAAAATACGGGCACGTTAATCAACGGGGTATACTCTGTATGTAGACATGACGACCCTGCATTTCCCGACATTTTCACGGGAAGAGAGGAGTGGTTTGTTCCCAGCGAGTCAGAAATAAAATCAGCAATGAGGCATTATTTCAGCGAAAATCAAACTGGGTTACTACCAACCATCCCTATCGACCTGAAGTTTTCATACAACGCAATTGGAGATAGAATTAAGGACTTGCTAAATGAGTAATCAAGTTATGAATATAATCAAAAGGGCCAATTGTGAAAAACCCGAGAGATACAATATACTCACTTTCCCCACCCACGAAAGGTATGAATCTCAACTAGCTAAAACGGGCCACAATTTTTATGCATTCAACGGGTCTGATATGAAAAAATGGAACTCATCGTTTGCTGAGATTCCTACTAATTACTATATGTTCCCCGAAAATACTATCTATCAGGGGATAGACTTTGATTTTATTCTTTCTCAGAGCAAATTTGGTCAATTTCAGATAGCTTCACAAATGAATCAACAGCTTAGGCTCCCCATAGTTTCTTTGGAGCACACGCTTCCTATCCCCAACCTTTATTCTCCAGATCAGCTATCAGCAATGCGTAGTATGTCTGGAGACATCAACGTGTTTATATCAGATTTTTCTAAGTCCGACTGGAGTGTTCCGGGGATGTGCGAAGTTATACACCATAGCATAGACTCCTCTTTGTTCAAGCCCCTAGACCTCAAAAGAGAACCTTATGTACTCAGTGTAGCAAATGACTTTGTTAATCGGGACTACTGCTTAAACTTCTACGGGTGGCAAAGGGTTACAGAGGGGTTACAGACCAAGCTGGTAGGAGAAACTGAAGGGCTATCTAAGGCGGCTGAGTCTACCGAGAAGCTAGTGGAAGAATATAACACCTGCCAAATTTTCTTCAACAGCTCCACCCTTAGCCCCGTCCCAACCTCTCTGCTAGAGGCTATGTCTTGCGGGTGCGCCGTTGTGTCTACCGCCACCTGTATGATACCAGAGGTTATAGAAAATGGCGTAAACGGGTTTATATCTAACGATGAAAAAGAACTTAGATCGTATCTGGACCAATTAATGTCCGACGAAGGTCTAAGGGATAGATTAGGGACCGCAGCAAGACAAACAGTTGTAGATGATTTTTCAGAAGAAAGATTTATCAGTGAATGGAATAAAGTTTTTGATTCTGCTTATGAGGAGTTGAATTAGTGAAAGTTCATATATTAGAGAAGGGTGCAGAACCCATCGGGGGATACTCCGTAATAGAGTTAAAGGGTGGTAAGGCCGATATGGGTTCACTATCCGACAATGAGTGCGAATCAATCTTGGCCAGTGATGTTGTGGACCATCTTGATATTCAGGGTGTTCATGGCTTTTTGGTGGACGCCAGAAAAAAGATGAGAATTGGGTCTTCCATTGTCATTGGGGGGACTGACATAAGATTACTATCCAGAGCTATCATTAACAACCAAGTTGATGTTATGGAAGCAAACTCATTGATTTACTCGAAGCGGTCTTGCTCGGATATAAACAGTATTTTGTCAATCTTACAGGCTGTGGGCTTGACTATAGAATCTACAAAAATGGTAGGTATTCATTATGAAATCGAAGCAAAACGAGAACAGGCTAGAAACTAGCTGCGAGACGTGTTACTTTGCTATCTACGAGGCACATACTCAAACTGGGTGTAGGGTCGGAAGGATAGAAAAACTACTAGAAAAACGTCCAGACTCCGTAATTGAGGCGTATGGGGAAGATAAAGACTTCTATGTAGTTCAGGAGTTTTGCACATACTTTAGACATCCAGAAGGTAGAAATATTTCTGAGGAGAACGAAGAAACTATTAGTTCAACTATAGAGCAGGTTAAAAAATCAGCCGCTCCTACATTCTGCATAATGATAGACGCTGACAAGATTTCATCCATCAAGTCTCTAGATCTTCTAATTGAAAGCTTAGAGTCCTGCGGATACTACAAGGAAAAAATAAGTGTTATAATTCACCACCAGCAAAACCAAGATAACGCACAAAGAGGAGAACTAGCAAGGTATTACGGTTTAATATCCCCCCTAGTTCATAAATGCAGAATCTTAGAGCTTTCTTTTGATCATGATAGTTTTTCTCGTACATATGAACTGTTTAGACATGTTAACGCAACATATACAATTCAGGTAGATCCAACTGTGTTTGACTCGTCAATCATGAGTGACATAAATGAATCCATAAACACCGATCTTGACAGAGGGCTGATTTTTGTCAAGAACGGAGTGGAGGCCGTGTCGTTTCCCGCCTTTAGGGCGTTCTTCAAAAGGGGCGAAACGCACAAAGAGTTCAAGAAAACCTTTAAAGAACGATGCAATAAGGAGGGCTTCTTAGTTAAGCTGTAAATAATGAGTAAAAGAGTTTTAATAACAGGTGGTCCGGGTTTTATAGGCCATCACTTAGTAGAGCACCTTCTTATCAAAACTGACTGGGAAATGGTTTGCATGGACAGGCTTGACTGTTCGGGAACCCTACATAGACTTCACGAGGTGGTTGAAGGTCATCCAGCAGAGAAGAGTAGAGTTAGTTTTGTATTTCACGATCTCAAGTCACCAATAAACTCATTTGTCGCAAACCAGATAGGAAAGGTGGACTACATATTACATCTAGCTGCCGGTTCTCACGTTGACAGAAGCATAGAAGACCCAATGTCATTTGTTATGGATAATGTAGTTGGCACTACTAACCTTATGAACTACGCTAGACAGCTTGACGGCTTAGAGCTTATGGTTAATTTTTCCACAGATGAGGTATTTGGTCCAGCCCCCAAGGGCGTTAAATACAAAGAGTGGGATAGATACGATTCAACAAATCCGTACTCAGCATCAAAAGCTGGAGCGGAAGAGATGGGCTTAGCCTTTGCCAATACATACAAGCTCCCATTAATCACAACCCACTGCATGAATGTGTTTGGAGAAAGACAGCACCCGGAGAAGTTTATCCCGATGTGCATCGCCAGAGTTCTTTCTGGGGAAAAGATTTATGTTCACGCCAGCCCGGAAGGAGAGCCGGGGAAGCGTCACTACATACACGCAAGAAATACATCTGCGGCAGTTTTATTTCTAATGGAAGGAAAATGGGAGCATAGAGAAAAATACAACATCGTGGGAGAAAAAGAGGTCGATAACCTCCAAATGGCTCAGTTTATTGCCGAGGTCTTAGGAAAGCCGTTAAACTATGAGCTTCTAGACTTCCATGGAAGCAGGCCCGGACACGACTTGAGATATGCCCTAGATGGCGATAAAATGCTATCTTTAGGCTGGGAGCTTCCCGTTGATTTTGAGTCTAGCCTAGAAAAGACAATTCAATGGACAATATCAAATCCAAGGTGGCTTTCTAGCAACTAACCAAATGGCAACAGTAGACAAGACGGGGGGGGTTATACCTTGGGGCAGAGTAGTTAATGAGAAGACAGCAGAGATTTATAACGTCTCCCCGGTCCCAGACCGGAAGCATAGAAGAGATGGTCACGGTTGTACTTCTGTCCGAAAACCCCGGACACAGGATGAAGTCCTACGGACCCCCAGCATTAGTACGGCTGGGTGAGCTGTCTCTTTTAGATATGCAGATCCACGCAATCAAAACATGCTTTAAAAACTTTGAAATAATAGTTTGTTCCGGCTTTGACTGCGAGAAGATAATAAAACATGTAAAAACGAATCATGGCACAGTAAATATACGAGTCGTAGAGAACCAAATATATCACCACTCAAACTCCTGTGAAAGCGTTAGACTATGTATCAACAATACAACAAATAATAGAATATTGATATGTAATGGAGACCTGTTGATTAAGCCGGAAACGATGTCTTTAATTACTACTCAACACTCGCATATTCTAGTAGAAGAACACCCAAGTCAAGGGATGGAGATCGGGGTCACCCTTAATGGAAAAAAAGAAGCGGGAAACTTTTGCTTCGGGATCTCCAATATATGGTCTGAGATAGCATTTTTAAATAATTTAGATATCATTGAATCCTTTAGAAAAATCGTATCATCAATGGACTATAAGAATAAGTTTATCTTTGAAGCATTCAACGACCTTATAAAGACTAGACATAAATTAAAAGTTGTGTTTAATGAAACACCAGTAGTAAAGATAGATAACATTAAAACATACCACACAGTGAGAAAGTCATTATGAAGCTAATGATACAAAATTATTCCTCAGAAGAAACAACTGAACCCTTATACATAAACGAATGTGTTAATAGGGTGGATGGCTCTTCTTCCACGATCTGGGGCGACAAATCAGTCAGCGCGTATGACATGTTTGACACAGTAAAGCCAGACTTACTTCTCACACATTACACCTTGCTGTCTAATGACATAGTAAAGTATCTATCCTCTTCTGATATCGAGCTTGTTATCAATATAACCGGAGCTGAGCAGGGACACGTTGATACGCTGGAAGAAATAATTTCAACCAATGGAATTAAATGCCCCCTTATTTTTACAAACAAGCCGCAGGGGTTAAACCAGATTATCCAACGGAAAACAAAACTTGTTAGCATAATGCACGCAGCAGATCCGTTCCTCAAGATTCAAAAAATAGAATCGCCGGAATACTCTCTGGACGCTGGATTCTTTTGCAATTACCCACCGGATAGCAAAATAAAAGAAATTGCCAAAAACTATGCCACACATCACTATCTATCTACCATTAATCATCTAGTCAAGGATGTGGACATCTGCATACCGTTGGTTCACCTGCATGGGCTTTACGGGAGTTATGGAAAAAATATTATTTCCAGCGGAGACGTTGGCCTACCGCAGCAATTTTTTGACTCTATTTTATATGGGAATGAAACGTTTTTTCACTGCCGCAAAGATTCCCATGAAGATAAAATGAGAAAAGCCCTAGGGTCTCTCAGCCCAGACAAGTCGCTGCTATACAGAGATGGCGAAAGGCCCAACTTTAATAAGGTAAGAGATAACGTGATAGCTAAGCACACGGCGGTAAGCAGGACGCAAAGGCTATTTGGAAGACTATCAAATAGCTCATTGGTTGACAGTCTACACAAGGTTGCTGAGGAGATATCAAATGATTACAGCAGTACTTAATGGATTCAAGAGGCCCCACACCCTAAAAGAGCAGTATGAAGCTGTAAAGGCTCAGACCGTTAGCGACGTTAAGATTATGTTCTGGGGAACCATGGAAGACACTGATATAGATTTTCCTTCCGACGTTGTGAGTGTTTGCACCTCGGCTGTAGCCAACACAAATCATGGGACTTGGGGCAGGTTCGCATACCCCCTTCTTACAGACACTAAATATGTGTGTGTTATAGATGATGACACAATCCCCGGAAGCAAATGGTTTGAAAACTGCCTCCAAACAATGGAAACGCACAGGGGGGTTTTAAGTACTCGCGGAGCAATCATGGACCCTCAATATGACAGAGAGTATCCATCGCCAAGGAGTTACAAGCCGGTGGGCTGGTGCGACCAAAATGAAGAAGCTGTCAGGGTAGACATGGGTTGCCATAGCTGGTTCTTTGAAAAAGAATGGCTCAGGGCGTATTGGGCAGAAATGCCGCAAAAACTTCCGGTTAGATGGGGAGAAGATACTCACATATCATACGCCGTGAAGAAGCATTTTGGCTTCAACACATATGTACCACCACACCCCAAAAACGACAAGGAAATGTGGGGTTCTAATTTCGACAAAGCGTTGGAATACGGAGAGGACGGTCACGGAATATCACAGTCACACCAAGGTAATATGGGAATGCATACGTATTGGAATTATGTGCGAGACATGGGTTATAAGATTGTAGCAGAGGAGCAATCATGAAGTTCACCACGCAACCAAGCAAGGATTATTCACGAGATATTCGGATAATCTACGAATCACTCTACAACGAAGAGATTTTCAGTTTCTCTAAATACTGTGATGGGGAGTGGGCCGTTCTTGAAAATAGGGGGGTTGATAATTCCGAATTCTGGTTTAACCCAGACAAAGGGGAGGATATCTCTAAGAGAGATCAGCTCGTAGACTCCTTTCAATTTAAGCATGACAATTACTACGTAGGCATATCATGTCCGGGTGTGTTTGGTATTGAAACCCACAATAACATGAAAGAGATGTGCGGCCAGCCTAAAGAAAGACTGACTTGGGCTGATATATGGGTTAACTCAAATTATCCATTTTACTTGCAGTTCATAGTTCCTCTATTTGCAGACAAGAAGACTGTTTTGTATTGCAACGGAAAATCCAATTTAGACAATCTTCCCTTCACACCGGATAAGGTATTTCCAGTATCCTACAACGCTTGGGAAAATGACTGGGGGCTGATAGAGGAAAGTAAAAAATACATAGAAGAAAAAAACGTAGAGGACTACATATTTCTTTTCTGTTGTGGACCATTTGGAAATATACTATGTCATCAACTTACGGAGTTTAATGACAAAAACACTTATCTAGATATCGGATCGACACTAAACCCCTTCCTACAGTCTGCTGGCTTCGAGAGAGATTACTATATGGGCGATACATATTTTTCAAGGCTTAATGGCGTGTGGGGGGATGAAGACTAATGTTTGCATACGTGATGTATTCACACAGTACATACGGGGACTGCTGGGGTGCTCATTTTTCCAGACTTAACAAACACTGTCCGTTTGAATTTAGTACGTACAACATACTAACAGAGGCTTACCACCGCAATTTAGAAAACGTATCTACGGCTAATGGCCAAGTGATGGTTAGGGCATATAATGACGAGGACTGCTATTCCAAGAGGCTACTAAATAGCGTTAAGCTTATCGACGAGGATTTTATACTCTTCTGTCATGAGGATATGATACTATACGATGACCTGAATGAACCTAATTTTATAGAATGTATAAATACAATCGTGGAAGAATGGGATATTGACTTTATCAAGCTGCTAAAAAGTGGTTGTGATGGAGATCCACACAAGGGCAGTAGCATATTAAAAGAAATAGATTCATCATCTAAATATATATTCTCAATTCAACCGTCGCTGTGGAAAAGAAATAAACTGATCGAGTTTTTAGAAGAAAACCCCGGAAGATCTGGCTGTGAACTTGAGGAATACTGTCAGGATCACTTTAGAAGAAAAAGCACAAAGCAGCTATTTGCCCACAATATTGCTTACGAAAAAAGGAGAGGTCAGATGCATTGTGACTCCCAGACGTGGCCCGCAATATCCACGGCCATCAGAAAAGGGAAGTGGATGATGAGCGAATACTCAAATGAGCTTAATTTACTATTTGAGGAATACAACATAGATTCAAGCTTGAGAGGAACGATATAATGAAAGACAGAGCTTTAGAATATTTCAAGGCTTTTAACAATCAGGACACCTCCAAGCTTAGGGAAATGTACTCGGAACATGTTACCCTGAGAGACTGGATAGTTGATATTAAGGGCAGGGAAAATGTAATAAATGAAAATAAAAAGGGCTTTGAGTCTACGGAGAGTATACTTATTGGGGTCAGGAATCTATACCATGACTCAGGTGTTGTAATCGCAGAGATAGACATATACATTACAAATAAGGAAGGCGAGGATATACACTTAAAAGTGGCCGATGTAATTGAATTTGACAATGAAAAAATTTCGTCCATTAGAGCATATTTGGGTAACTCATGATCAACTTAGAAAGCGTTACATTGGTGTCTGTTGCCGGTCAAGATTTTCTTCTCGACAAAACCATATCCGCAATTAAATACTGTCAGCAATCTGTTGGGTTTGCCAAGACCAAAATCCTAACCCCATGCTCCCATGAAGAAGAGGGTATAGACTTTGTACAAATCCCCCCAATGGACTTGGAAGACTATGCTAGATTTTGTGTGAGAGACCTGCATGATTTTATTGACACTAAGCACTGCCTTCTAGCACAGCATGACGGATTTATAATCGATCCAGCCATGTGGACAGACGAATTTTTGGAGTATGACTATATTGGAGCACCTTGGGGTGAAGGGTGGAGAAATAGGGTTGGAAATGGAGGATTTTCCCTTAGAAGCAAGAAGTTTCTTGAGTGCTCTTCTAGATTGCTATATGACGCAAACCTTCAGCACCTAGACTACCAATTGCCCGGTCACCAACCCACCCCAGAAGACTGGTTTTTGTGCGTTCACAACTATGAATATATGAAAAAATACGGCATCAAATTTCCAGACGTTGAGCTAGGACTTAGATTCGCTGTGGAGTATAGCAGAGAAGAAAAGAAATTCAACCCCCAAGACGCCTCAACATACCAATCCTTTGGGTTTCATGGGTCGTTCAATACTGGGGCGATGGAGTTGCTAACACATAGTCAATGGGGGGTAAATAGCCGATGAGCCAAATACTGAAGCTAGTTATGCTTGATGTGGACGGAGTGATGACCAACGGTTCTAAGCTTTATGACTGGAACCATCAAGTCATAGCCAAAGAATATAATGATAAAGATTTCACCGCGATCAAGAGATTGAAAAAATGCGGCGTTAGCGTGTGCCTCCTGTCTGGAGACAATCGCGTTAATGAGGGTATGGCAAAAACAAGAGATATTGATTTCTTTTATAGCAGAAACAAATTATCAACGCTTCCAGATCTGTTTTCTCGATATGGATGCTCCAACAAAAATTCTGCGTACATTGGGGATGATATTTTTGATATACCAGTTCTCAAGGAGGTTGAGTACAGTTTTTGCCCATCAGACGCCGTGGAAGATGTGGTTGAGCAAACTAGGTATGTTTTGTCGTCCTCTGGAGGTTCCGGGGTCGTTGCCGAAATGTACTCTTGGTTTGTGAAGAACGGTATATTACCAAGAAGGGTTATGTTATAATGACGAGTGAATACATTGGAATATTGTTGTGGCAAGATGATGACAGGGACAAGCTTGTTTCATGCATTTGTGACAATATTGATAGGTACCCAAATTTAACAATCGAGCAGGCTGTAGACCTTCCGTTCAAAACCAAGGATGATCGTACAGAGTTTGTGAGAGAGGTGTATCCGGGTGAAGAGATACCCGATGACAATCCTAAGATAACATCAAACGCAGTAATAACACTCATTGTCATAAAGGACAACGACCCCAAAATAGATTACATAACTACAGGTTCTGGTAAAAGCGTATTGGCAAATATCAGCGGTTTCAACATCAAAAAAGATGTAAGAGGAACCTTTCATTGGAAATACATTCATTCCACCGACAGTGTGAACGACTTTGTGCACATAGGCAGGACAATAGTTAGTTATTTTGATATTCACGACAGAGTTGTTTCCGATAGGATTAGACATCTTGTCAATTCAGAAAAGACTATAAGAATTCCACTGTCTGAACTAGGCTCATACTACAACTCACAATTTTATTATATACAAGATTCAGTCCCGTACAGGTTCGCTACAGAATACCTCCAGTCAAGCAAATCCGTTATGGGAACGCTCAGTGACAAATTTATAAACTCAAAAGCCTATAAAGATTATGAACAATACTTAGCAGTAGAGAGAGAAAAGCATGGCGAATGCGACCACAGCGTAAAAAGCTTCTGCAACCTAATAGACGGGTTTGACTACCAAAAGTATAACTATTCCACATCACGTCTAGTACGCTGTATGGCCCTCTATTTCTTTAATGATCAACCAGAAAAACTAAAACAAATTACAGAGGAGTCGATAGTACAGAAATTATTAGAGAGTGATATTTCAGATTTTTCATTGGAGAGCATTAAGCAATCGCCACGTTGTTTTGACGCTTTTAGGGAGTCAGTAAGGTTACTAGACCCCGAAGGCAAGGTGTTTTTCTTGGATGATGGGCTTCATAGGGCGTCAATTCTTTTAGCCAGAGGGATCACCGGAGTAAATGCCAGATTAAAACCTCTGGATATTAAATACTACCTATTCAACACGAAAAAATCATCTAGAGGTCTCCTATGAAGCATGTAGTTGCTGTAACTGGACACACGGCAGGCGATACGGGTTCCCTACTGGACTACCTAGAGCTACTTGCGTCATTATCCAGAAGTGGGCACATAGATGACGTTTATATAGAATTGAATGAGTCATGGGATAGAATCTACGACCTAGCCCCAAGCCGCTTTGAGTCATCTTATTCAGACTTCAAGTTTATTAAAGGGGTTGTCCAGCTTGACATGCCGAGGAGCAAAAACTACTTCAATGAAGTTGCCCGCCTAAAAAAGAGCAAGAGACTCTCGGTACTGGATGCTGTTAGTGAAACATATAATAAAGATGACACCTACATACTGTTCAGTAGAGCTGACACGCATCTTAATGAAGAGCTTATTTTGCAATATGTTTACAGAAAATTAGAACCAAGCGATATCCTAAAGGATAAGATATGGATACCAAGTTCCGACGCGATAAAGCCCTTCTATATTAATGACATTGCGTTCATGTGCAACTTGGGAGACATGCATAAGATGTCAAGTTGTAAGTTTTACATGCACACACATCCTTATGGGATACAGCACATAAGAGAATTTATAGGATTATTCTTAGATAAATACCCGCAAATGCAGGAATACCTAGACAATAAAGAGGGGTTTTTACTAGATCTCTACCCCACCCCAAATGGAACAAGAAACGAGATCAAGAAGTTATTCCAAAGCGATTTTGTACGCAGTCTAGTGTTTGACTACCACAGAATCTTAAATAGGTACTTTAATATTTTTGGCGATAGACTTCAGTTTGCAGACTATACAGGTGATGCAAGGGCTAGCCAATTTTTCAATAAGGACTATCTCTACAATACAGCACACACTTTAAGCTCCAATATAAGTAAAAACACTAAGTATGACGGAACCCTATACCTTTATGAGAACACCGACATACAGAAGCAACTATGCGAAGAGCTATTTAGACACAGGGATAGGTTCAAGCAATTTTTAAGAGTGCTTGAAGAGGAAAAAATAAGGTACGTAATAATAAGAGGACACGCTAAGCTACCACTAACCCCCGACACTGATCTAGACATCGTGTGTCACCGCGAAGACTATTCTAAATTTCTAGGCATAGTTTCTATGTTTTGGGATAAAAACCAAAATGGAGCACCCTTCAGTGAGTATATAGACAACTATTACTGCGAGTACAGCCAGTGGCTAACCAGTGGTGAGGAGGATTTATCCATTCATAACGGAAGGTTTACTATGGATGTTTATAACCACTTCTTTTTCCACTGTGGGGAAAATAAGGCCTGCCTTAATGCAGAGTTTGAAGACTTTATCTTTGAGTCGGGTAGAGAGAAAAATGAGTTAGGTTATTACACCACAAGTCCAGAAATAGAGATACTGCTCTACGGCTACAGGAATGTATTTGACAGAGGCGGCAAATTCAAGAAAAAGCACATTAACGCAATCAAAAAATTATTTACAAAAAATAGCAGCTTGAAAAATGAAGGGGCTTTTTCTACGGTTGAGTCGCTTGATTCACGGGCAAAAGATGTATTACAGGAAGTTTTGAAAAATGTCCAAGATTAATTTGTGCGTATTGGGTAAAAGATATAACGACACTACAGTTTGTGTTGACGAACTCAGCCTAGGTGAAACAAATCACTGCTACAAGGTTGACAACAGGCTTGGTGGCATGTATAATATAGAGAGAGAGCAGGATGCTATAGGTATCAGAACAACATTGTTACCGCAGGGCACAAAAAGGGCTATCATAATAAATGAGTCCAGCGGCTCTAGAAGAAGCTCAATAGTAAGGGACATAGAAACAGATGCCCCTTCCCGCTTTCTTGCGGATTACAATGAGTGGACGGAAAATTATCCACACAGCTTGGACTGGTTGCATATCGCGTATGCAGACGACATAGACTTTGATATACCAGAAG
>Ga0209992_10000471_pt1 | contig 53955 bp, 54 predicted proteins | sample 2SBtaG_2_FD_182564 | JGI IMG/M metagenome (GOLD analysis project Ga0209992, IMG submission 182564) | Deep subsurface microbial communities from Kolumbo volcano to uncover new lineages of life (NeLLi) - 2SBTROV12_ACTIVE470 metaG (SPAdes)... | ecosystem: Environmental > Aquatic > Marine >... | reverse complement strand
TCATAAACATTTCATTGGCCAGCTCCTGCCTCAACGCCCTCAGAACGTCAGCATATTCAGGATCGTCAATCAAGTTGACCAGGCCATCCGGATCGTTTCTGTATGCATACAGCTCCTCTGGAACTCTATCGCGAAAGAGATCCACACGCTTCTGTATCTCCGGATTCGTTTTGCCGGCTTCGACCATAGCCTTCCACGTCAGACCACTCATCGAATCCATCCTCACCTGTTCATGCGAATGAAACGGATTGTAAATGTAGCCGAAATCCTTGTTCTGGATTCCGCGCATATGCAACGAGATTCCGCTGAACGGCTTGTTGAACTCAGTGAACACTGAATTACGCCATACCTGACGTTCGCCGGAGAGAATAGAAAGGAAAGAGTGTCCATCCATGTTTTCCACCTCAGCCAGACCAGCCGCCTCGAGGATTGTCGGCATGTAGTCAATTCCTGAAATGAAGTGGGTTGTGTCGACGGTTCCAGGAGCAATGGTGCCTGGAAATCGCACAATCCAGGGCGTTTTCGTGCTGTTCAGATAGGTGTTCGCTTTTGAGAACGGAAACGATGCGCCGTTGTCGCTTAAAAACATCACCAGCGTATTATCTCCGTATCCAGCTTCGTCCAGCAGGTCCAGCACAGCGCCGATGATATCGTCTGCTCTATGAGCACTTGTGAAATATGCAGCCAACTCCTCTCGGATTTCGGGCAGGTCCGGCAGAAAGCCCGGGACTTCGATTTCGTCTGGCGAGTATTCCCTGCTCACGGGATAATCCCATTTCTCTGCACCCATTCCGAAGAAGGGTCGGTGCGGATCATGTGTATTCAAATTCAGCCAGAATGGCCGCTCTTCTGTCCGAGCCTTGTCTAGAAATCTGCTGACGTATTGTTTGTACAACTCGATATCCCGGCCCTGGCCCAGATCCTCCATCCAGACCCCAGCCCCCGGGTTTTCAGGATCCGGACCCAGATCCCAGCCAAATCTCTCTGTTGGCTGCATGTGTCGGGCCTTGCCGACTATTGCATTCAGATACCCTGCCTGCCGAAGGCTTTCCTGAAGAATGGGAACGTCATCAGCGATCGGGTGAAATCCCGGAGCTCCATTGTTGTGCGGATACCGACCCGTCACCAATGTCTGCCTGCTTGGTTGGCAGACTGCAATCGTTACATGAGCATTGGTAAATCTCACACCTTGAGAAGCCAGTCGATCGAGGTTGGGCGTGATATCATCCACACTCGATCCATACACCCCAACGGATGACCACTCCAGGTCGTCAGCAGTGATCAGCAGGAAATTCAGCGGCTCGGATTCTTTGGGAGCGGGCGAGGAGCAGGCGGTCATCATCAAACCAAGCACCACAAATGCACTCCAGATACATTGGAGGGGTGTCGCGCAGGTTCGAAGGAGCGCTGAATGCGGACTTATTTTCATGGTCTGAATGAGGTGTACGTTCCTGAAAGTACTCAAACGAATGATATTGGGCTAAGAGAAGTCTCCCTTGACCTTCGCGCCCTTCTTGGCTAGAATGGCGTCGCATGCCGCGCAGACCTTCATCTGCGGGAGCCCACCCACAAAGCCATCCCAGGATGACGAACGACAACACCCGCTCTCTTACCGATCGATTGGATGCGATCAACGAATTTGATCGGGAGCCGGTCACGCAGGAACGACTTCAGGGCCGTGGAGACTTTATCGGCTTGTATTCTGGCGAACATGTTGCCGGAACCGAATTCGTAATCGGGCCCTTGTTTGTCGCTCATGGCGTTACCGGTAGTGACCTGATCCTCGGACTACTTCTGGGCAATCTTCTGGCGGTCCTTTCGTGGGCTTTCATCTGCGCGCCCATTGCCGTCAGTACTCGTTTGAACCTGTACTGGAAGCTGCGAAAGATCGTCGGTCCCAAGCTGCTCTTCGTTTACAATATTGTGAACGCTCTCATGTTCTGTTTCCTGGCCGGTGCAATGATCTCCGTGGCCGCCACTGCCGTTGGCATCCCCTTCGGGATCGACATGCCGGGCCTCAGCGATCTGTATCCCAACAGCATCGGTTGGGTCCTGACAGTTCTAGCCGTTGGCGGTGTGGTAACCGTTTTGGCCATCCTCGGATTCAAGCAAATTGCGCGTTTTTCCAAAGTCGCGGCACCCTGGATGTTTCTCGTTTTCGTGGCTTGCGGCATCGCCGTTCTTCCGCAGCTCGGTATCACTTCGCTGGGTGATTTCTGGGCCGTGGCTGATCAAAAAATATGGACGGGCGCCCCTCTCGAAGGCAGGTCACAATTTACCTTTTGGCATATCACGTTCTTCGCTTGGTTCGCAAACATGGCCATGCACATCGGAATGGCGGATATGACCATTCTCCGCTACGCGAAAAACTGGAAGTATGGCTTCTTCAGCGCGTTTGGTATGTATCTCGGCCACTTCGTAGCCTGGATCGCCTCTGGAATTCTCGTGGCACTGGCTATTCAGAACTCGGGCGAGATTGCCCCGGGACCCATCGCTTATCTCGGCGCTGGTATCGCGGGACTGGCCGCCGTTGTGATTGCGGGCTGGACGACGGCAAATCCGACGATATACAGGGCGGGACTGGCCATGCAGACCATTACACCAAACTGGAAACGATGGAAAGTGACGCTCGCGGTCGGTGTCATGACTTCGATCACCGCTCTTTTCCCTGCCTTGATGATGCGGCTGCTGGACTTTGTCGCTCTCTACGGGTTGCTCCTTATGCCGATGGGAGCTGTGATTTTCGCGGATTTCTGGCTTCTTCCGAAACTGGGCCTTCGTCAGGACTACGCCGAATGGAAACAAGTTGTCTTCAGCTTTCCGGCGGCCGGCGCCTGGGGGCTCACACTCGCTGCATGTTGGGGAATCAATGTCATTTGGGGGTTGGAGATATTCTTTCTCGGATTGCCGGGCTGGTTCATTGCGACAGCCATTTACGTCTCTCTCAGCTTCTTCCAGCAAAGAAACAGCGCGCCTGAATCCCTCAATCATCCTTCACGGGAAGTCGCATGAAAAACTTACTCAAAATTGGCTCCGCTCTGGGATTGGGGTTGACCGTCATTCCTTCTGTCCTCGTTTTTTCGGGAACGCTCTCGTGGGATACACACGCGACGCTGATGGCAATCGGTGCTCTTCTGTGGTTCGCAACAGCTCCCTTCTGGCTTCTCAAGGATGAGCCTGTAGAGACAGACTGAAGACGCCCTCAAATCCAGCGCTACGTTTCCCCTTCGATATACCGAAACATGATTGATCCGACGAGCATCCTGCAGAGCAACGAAGACGATCTGGAACGACACCGTCGGGATGTCTCCGACCTGAAAGAGCGGTTTTCCGGCGATGGCATCAATTTCGAGGATGTCCTCGAGAAAGTGAGCGAATTTCAGGTTGCGATTCCTTCCTGGGCACTTGGGACGGGCGGCACGCGTTTTGGTCGATTTCCCGGAATTGGAGAGCCTCGAGACATCCACGAGAAGATGGACGACATCTCAGTCGTCCACGCGTTGACCCGTTCGACGGGTCGGGTATCCCTTCATATCCCGTGGGATGAGCCAGAAAATGTGCAGGCACTCCTCGATCAGGCGAATGAACTCGGCCTTGAGTTTGACGCCGTCAACTCAAACACCTTTCAGGATCAGGCTGGTCAGGCACTGAGCTACAAATTTGGATCCCTGGGCCACAGTGACGCCGCGACCAGGCAGCAAGCGATCCATCACAATCTGCACGTGATCGACATCGGGCGCAAACTGGGCTCGAAATCTGTAACGATTTGGTTGGCGGATGGCTCAAATTATCCCGGCCAGACGCACTTTCGTCGCAGTTTTGATCGGGTCATTCAGAGCCTGCAGCAGATTTATACTCATCTCCCCCAGGATTGGCAGCTTTTCACCGAGCACAAGCCCTTTGAGCCGGCATTTTATTCGACAATCGTACAGGACTGGGGGTCGTCACTCATGTTGGCACAGTCTCTCGGCGAAAAGGCGTCGTGTCTCGTTGATCTTGGACATCATCTTCCAAATACCAACGTGGAAATGATTGTCGCGAGGCTGATAACGGCTGGGAAACTGGGAGGATTTCACTTCAATGACTCAGCATACGGCGATGATGATCTGACGACAGGATCCATCCGGCCCTATCAGCTCTTCCTCATCTTCAATGAACTCGTTGATGCCAGAATTGAACTAGGCGCCGGGTTCAATCCCGCCTATATGCTTGATCAGAGCCATAACTTGAAAGACCCCATTGAAGCATTGCTGCAGAGCGTAGAAGCCCTTCAGAACGCGTATGCACGAGCTCTCATCATCGATCGCAACACGCTGTCTGGGTTTCAGGATTCGAACGATGTCATGATGGCAGAGAAGACGTTGAAGCAGGCCTATGAAACAGACGTTCGCGCCCTGACGGCGGAAGCACGGGTTCGACGAGGTGGCGCCCTGGATCCCATCCGGGCTTTCCGGGACTCGAAATACCGGGAGAAAGTTGCCAGGGCGAGAACATCGGAGGGCTACACCCCACCAAAAAGCCTATGACCTCTTCGGCTTCAACTGCCTACCTGGCGTTTGATCTTGGCGCATCGACAAGCAGGGCGATTCTGGGGATTTTAAGGGACCGATCCCTGGAATTGACCGAGCTCCACCGTTTTTCGACTCCGATTCTGGAACGAGACGACCACCTATTCTGGGATCTGGACACTATATGGTCCGAGCTCAAAATCGGACTGGAGAAAGCCCTGGCGGCAGCTCCGGCGTTGAAAAGTATCTCCGTGGATTCCTGGGGCATCGATTACGTCCAACTTGACTCTCTCGGCAGGTCGATTGCCGATGCTTACTGTTATCGGGACCCAAGAACTACGGGTGTTATGGAGAGCGTCTTCAAGATTTCGTCTGCAAAAGAGATTTACGCCATCACGGGCATTCAATTTCTTCCTTTCAACACCTTGTATCAGTTGATGGCGGAAAAGGAGGATGAAACCGGGCCCGCCGGGGTGCTCAACCTGCCGATCGCCGATTATTTCAACTATCGATTCTCCGGAGCCGCAAAAATCGAAGTTTCAATGGCGAGTACGACTCAGATGATGGACGTACACGAGAAGCAATGGTCCATGGCACTGCTTTCGAAATTCGGCCTCGATCCTGCTCAGTGGCCCGAAATTGTGCCCTCGGGATCGGTTCTGGGCCGTGCCATATTGCATCCGAAAATCAAGGTTGTCGCTACCTGCTCTCACGACACGGGATGCGCGGTCGCAGCTACTCCTGCAGGCGCGCAAAACCAGGATCCAGGTCAATCCTGGGCCTTCATTAGCTGCGGGACCTGGTCCTGTATGGGCGATGAAAGGCGTGCGCCGCTCCTGACTGATGCTGCCCGGGAGGCCGGCTTTACCAACGAAGCCGGACTCGACGGAACCATTCGATTCCTGAAAAACCTGACAGGATTGTGGGTGCTGCAGGAATGCATGAGAGAATGGCGCCAAACCGACGACCTTGAATGGTCGGATCTGGAGGATGAAGCATATGCGGTCCTGGCTCAAATTGAAGAGCAGTCGAGGAGTGCACCGACGAGCGCTCTCGCGCCGACCACGATCGATCTTGAAGATCGCCGATTCCTTTCTCGTGGCCCCATGGTGGAACGACTTCAGGCGTATTGCAGAGAGTCCAATTTGGACGTTCCAGATTCGCGGGGAGCAATCGTCCTTTCGATTCTTGGCAGCATAGCGCACAGCTACGCAAAGACCCTCATTGAACTGGAACGTGTCACCGGTGCCACCTATGGACGCATCTACCTGGTCGGGGGTGGCTCTCGAAACAGTCTTCTGTGTCAGCTTACCTCAAGCGCCCTGAATTGCGAGGTCGTTGCCGGCCCAACGGAAGCCACCGCAATTGGCAATCTTCTCATTCAGGCCCGATCCATGGGAGATCTTCCTGAAGGAATGGAGATCCGCGATATCGTCGCCAATTCAAGTGATCTGAGAGTATATTCGCCTGATCCGGAATAAAACCCATCCTCATGGAAACGCAGACACAATCACCTTCCACCTTCTTCGACAGCCAGTGGGATGACGAGGTAGCAGACGGTCTCGACCCCGTGGAACGGTTGGTCTACCGATCGAATCTCCTCGGTAGCGATTGGAGGATCACGAATACCGGAGGTGGAAACACATCCTCGAAATTGCACCAGACGGATTCGCTGACCGGCGAGTCGGTTGAAGTTCTGTGGGTAAAGGGATCCGGGGGAGACCTCAGGACAGCAAAAAACGAAAACTTCGCCTCATTGTATCAGGAGAAGCTGATTGCTCTCCAGAATGTTTACGAAGGGTTCGACGATCGCGGTCCAAAAACGCCCGCTGAAGACACGATGGTGTCCATGTATGCCCACACGACGTTCAATCTGAACCCCAGACCGCCAAGCATCGATACGCCGCTGCACTCGTTCATTCCGCATGCCCATGTAGATCACATGCATCCGGTTTCCTGCATTGCTATCGCTACTGCGGATAATGGTCCCGAATTGACTCGCGAGATCTACGGCGACGAGATTCAGTGGGTCGACTGGCAGAGACCGGGATTCGAACTTGGTCTCGCACTTCAGGAAGTCTGTCAAAATCACCCTGAAGCACACGGCGTTATTCTCGGAGGCCACGGACTGATCAACTGGGCAGACGACGATAAGGAATGTTATCTGCTCACCCTCCGACTCATCGATCAGGCAGCACGCTATCTGGATCAGTTCGACGAGGGACAAAAAACGTTGGGCGGCCTCAGACATCCCGTCCTCGATGAACAGTCACGAAAGTCCGTCCTCGTTCGGCTGTTGCCGTGGTTGCGTGGACGACTCGGCCAGAAAGCACGCATGATCGCGACGGTCGAAATGAGCGACAATGTGCTTGATTTCGTCGGGGCAAACAATGCAGCTCAACTGGCAGAGCTGGGCACGTCCTGTCCCGATCATTTTCTGAGAACGAAAATTAAGCCGCTATATGTCGACTGGAGTCCAGATGTCGACAACCTAGATGATCTGAAGTCCAGGCTGGATGACGGTCTTGCCCAATACCGCAATGACTACGCAGCGTACTACGAATCTTGTAAACGCGCTGATTCTCCCGCGATGCGAGGAGGAGACCCGACGGTGATCCTGATCCCCGGTGTCGGACTGATCGGATGGGGTAAGTCGAAGAGCGAAAGCCGGGTAACTGCGGAGTTTTTCAAGTGTGCAATCGAAGTCATGCGAACTGCCGAGGCAGTTTCAACCTACACGGCCCTGCCCAGGCAAGAAGCGTTTGACATCGAGTACTGGGCGCTTGAAGAAGCCAAACTCAGACGTATGCCTGCCGAAAAAGAACTGGCTCGTCAGGTCGCTTTCGTTGTGGGTGCCGGAAGTGGGATCGGTCGACTGGTCACACAGCGCCTCAACAAAGAAGGTGCGGTCTCGGCGGCGGCGGACCTCAACCTTGATGCCGCTGAATCGACGGCGCAAGAGCTGCTCGATCGCGTCGGAACAGGAATCGGCGTTGCTGGAACGGGGATCTCAGGATGTGCAGATGTGGTCGGATTAATGGTGGATATCACGAATCGAGCATCCATCCGCTCAGCGATGGAAGACGTGGTTCTCGCATATGGAGGACTGGATCACGTCATCGTCACGGCCGGCATTTATGTCAGTTCCGATGCCGATGGCATCATCCCGGACAAAAGCTGGGAGGACTCGTTCCGTGTCAACGTGACCGGCTCCTGGCTCGTAGCCGATGAAGCGCGCAGGGTCTGGGACGCTCAGGGGCTGGAAGGCAGCATGGTGATCACGACAAGCGTGAACGCTGTCGTCCCAAAAGCAGGCAGTTTCGCCTATGATGGAAGCAAAGCGGCCGCCAACCATCTCGTCAGGGAGTTGGCCATCGATCTGGCGCCACTTGTTCGGGTGAACGGCGTGGCGCCCGCTACCGTTGTCGAAGGCAGTTCCATGTTTCCGAAGGATCGGGTCATGGCTTCGCTGGCCAAGTATGGGCTGTCATATGACGAAGATGAATCAACGGAGCTGCTGCGTAGACGTCTGTCCGAGTTCTATGCTCAACGCACCCTGACAAAAAAGGCCATTACGCCCCAGGATCAGGCTGAAGCTGTTTTTCTGTTCGTCAGTCAGCGCCTTGGTAAAACAACGGGACAGATCATCAATGTAGACGGCGGTCTCCCGGAGGCCTTCTTGAGGTGAGCACGGGTGCCAGTGGTACCGCGCGCTTGCGCCCGCCTCGTGGCTTCGACCCGCCGCGCGCTTCCACCCATCTCGCGTGACGCTCAATCCGAGAGAAGAACAATTGTATTTCTTCGAGGACCTTGCGCCCCGACGACCAGAGACTGTTCGATATCTGCGGTTTTTGAGGGACCCGCGACGAACATTCCAAACATTCCCAGATTGGTCTGGAGTCTGGAATAAGCTTCGTGCATCGTCGCGACCATCTGGGTTCGATCAAGAATAATGACGAGATGCTCAGCCAGGAATGGCGCGGCTCTGACCATGAGTGCCGAATCTTGAATCCAGACGGCTCCGTTTTCAGCCACACCAAAATCCCCCTGACAAACGAGTACATCCAGCGGCGAAAGGGATTTGGGATCCATGTCTGGTTCAATTCTCAGATTTCCGAAGTCGGCACCCGATATCGTTGATGCGATCCTTCTTTCTCCACCGAATTGACCCACAAGGAGGCTGTCCCAATCTGAGCGCGCGACGTGCAATACTTCGCTGGAAATGCGAATCGAAACCGACTCAAAACGCGAAACGAGAGATCCCTCCGCTTGCAAAGCCGCTGAATCACCAGCGTGCTTGCCTCTCTCGGGAAGCAGTACCTCCGGCGGTCGGTTCCGTTTGATTTCGGTCAGTATGTGATCGCGACTGTTCATTGGACCTTACGGTTCTTCAAATACCAGGACCGAAAACTTTGCTCGGGAGCAGAGGGCAGATCCCTCGACGAAGTCCAATCTGATAGCATACTATTCTTCGCCGGGGTCCATCCGCGTCGCAGCATCCTCCTGGCAAACCAACCCGAAATGCGAAACGCGAGAGGACGTGCCAGAACACGTGCCATGAGTCGCATCGCCAGCGGCCGATCCGCTGCCTTCTGCGCGGCCACAATTTTTTGACGCCACGCATAAAGCTGCCCATGCAGATCGATTTTCACCGGGCAGACATCCGTACACGAACCACACAGCGTGGACGCGAATGGCAGGCTGGAAAATGACTCCATATCGACGTGCGGGGCAAGTACGGAGCCCAGAGGTCCCGGTACCGTCCAGCCGTAGCTGTGACCACCACTGCGCCGATACACCGGACACGTGTTCATGCAGGCTCCGCATCGGATGCACTTCAGCGCGTCCCTGAATTCTTCCTGACCGAGCCGCGCTGACCTTCCGTTGTCGACAAGAACAAGATGCATTTCCGCTCCCGGACGTGGGCCATGAAAATGTGACGTGTAGACTGTCAGGTCCTGACCCGTAGCACTTCTGGCAAGCAGCCGCAAGAAAACGCCGAGATCATCTGCGCGAGGAATAATCTTTTCAATGCCCATGCTGGCAATGTGAACAGGTGCGAGATGGACACCCAGGTCGGCATTGCCTTCGTTTGTGCAGACGACAAATCCGCCTGTCTCGGCTACGGCAAAATTGACACCCGTAAGAGCAGCATCCGCCTCGAGAAACGACTTCCTGAGACTTTGCCGGGCCACTTCTGTCAGGTAATCGGGATCGGTCGCGCCTTCGTCGCTTCCAAGGTGATCATGAAACAGATCCCCGACTTCCTCCTTGCGCATGTGGATGGCCGGCATGACGATGTGACTCGGAGCCTCATCGGCTATCTGAACGATGCGTTCGCCGAGATCCGTATCAATAACCTCTATCCCATTGGCATGGAGGTAGGGATTGAGTTGGCATTCCTCGGTGAGCATCGACTTACTCTTGACCAGGTGCTTGGCGCCTCGATCCTTCAGAATCTGAAGAACGATTCCGTTGTGTTCGGCCGCATCTGAAGCCCAGTGAACGTGTATGCCGTTTGAAACCGCTTTTTGTTCAAACTCCTTGAGGTAGTCGTCGAGTCGAGAAAGTGCGTTTCCTTTGATCTGGGATGCGCGTTCCCGGAGATCCTCCCAACCTGGTACAGAACCCGCCGCTGTGTCACGTTTTTCACGGACCAGCCACAACGTTTCATCATGCCATTGCGTCCGTTCCAGATCAGCATTGAACTCGGCAGCCTGTTTGGGGTGACTCACTGGGCACCCCCATTCAATATTTCGGCAAGGTGAACCACCCGTAGCGGCAGGCCATCGCGCCGGACTATTCCTTCGAGGTGCATGAGGCAAGACATGTCCGTGCCTGTGATATACTCCGCACCGTGAGCCACGAAGTCTCTCAAACGATCTCGACCCATCGAACCGGAAACGGCTTCTTCCTTGACGGCGAACATGCCTCCAAAACCACAGCACTCATCGGGTCGGGTTGTTTCGACAATTTCTAGATCATCTACCAGGTCAAGCACCTGACGCACTTTGTCGGGCCCCTGTTCCATGAGTTCAGAAGCACCTCCAAGCCTGAGGCCTCGAAGTCCATGACAGCCAGTGAGCAGCCCAACGCGGTGCGGAAAAGAACTGTCCAGCTCCTTGATATGCATTACGTCGGAGAGGAATTCGCATAATTCCAGCGTATTTGTCCTGACTTTTTCGACCATATGGCCACCACCCAGCGCTCCGTATCTCTCTCGAACGTGCAAAACACAGCTTCCCGAAGGCGAAACGATATGGTCACAATCTGCGAACAAAGACACGAAATGTCGCATGGTGGGTTCGCTGTTTGACTCCTGGCCCGCATTGGCCAACGGTTGACCACAACACGTCTGATCGGTCGGGTATTCAACTTCACATCCCAGTTTCTCAAGCAATTCGAGTGTCGCAATTGCGACATCCGGCTTGAACTGATCTATGTAACAGGGAATAAATAAGCCGACGCGCATGAGGTGAAATCGACTGAGAACGTGAGACGTGACGAAAAGCAGTATAGCAATGATCCAGACAAAAATGACCGAGCGTTCTGACCTGCGTCAGCATCAACCGCAAGCGGGGACTCAATCGGATCGCGAGGGCAGCACGATGGGTGCCGGATCGACACCGACCAGGGGCAGTGACTCGCCAAGACCGATGCGCATCGCCTCCAATCGTTGTTTCAATTCTTCCTTTACATCGCTGAAGTTTTCGTCATCAACGAGGTTATTGAGTTCATACGGGTCGTTTTCCAGATCGTAGAGGACCCAATCGGCCCGGTAGTGCCTTGCATACACCCATTTTTTGGTTCGAATTCCCCGCCAGTCCGTCCCCGGGCCACCATCCTTGTGGACGTTGAACAGGAAGGCTGCCTCCCGTTGCTCATTTGAGGTGCCCAGAAACACGTCCGAAAGATCCATTCCTTCCACGACTTCAGGGACGGGGATATCGCTCAAGCCCAAGAGTGTAGGCATCATGTCCACCGTGGACACAATCCAGTCCTGTTTTTGACCGGAATCAATCTGAGCCGGATAACGCATGATGAACGGAATGTTGATTGACTCTTCCCAGGGGCGCTGCTTGAGTACGTGACCTTGGGAACCCAACATGTCGCCGTGGTCAGCTGTGAAGACGAAGATAGTGTTGTCTGCCACGCCGCTCCTTTCCAGAGCCGCGGTCAGCCTCCCGATATTGGCATCGATGCTGGTTACCGCCGCGTAATAAAATCGCAATCGTTCCTCATCTTCGACCGGGACGTTCGGACGCGGAATCAGGTCGACCCCCTCGTAAAGATCCACAAATTCCTGAGGGACCAGTGGGTATGGATTATGCGGCGGACCAAAAGACATGAACAGACTGAACGGTGCGTCTTTATTCGACTCGATGAAATCAATGGCCAGATCCGTCTGAATATCCGGCTCCCAACCGGGTGCTTCGACGGGATCAGTCGCGTCATTGAGCCAGTATTTTACATCGTCGTGTCTGTGCGACACATTTCGAACGGCCCAGAAATCCCAACCACGCCTCGAAACCGAATCGACCGGGTCCTCCCGGTCACCGCCCGCCAGATGCCACTTACCGATGTATCCCGTCGTGTATCCCTCGTCCTTGAGAATCTCAGGGAAGATTACAGCATCGTCGGGAAGGCGAACATCGTTGAGGATCACTCCCGTCGAGTGGCTATAGCGGCCCGTCAACAGTTGGGCCCGAAACGGAGTACAGACTGGATGGCCCGATATCGCATTGCTGGTGATCACGCCTTGAGCGGCCAGTCTGTCCAGATTTGGAGTGATGATCTGCTCATTACCCATGGCGCCCAGAGCATGAGCAGGCATCTGATCAGCGAACACAAACACAATATTGGGCTTTTCGGATGTACCCCTTGCAACACCGTCATTTCCGTTTTGGACCTCGCCTGACGAGCAAGACGCAAGTACGAGGAAGACAACCACCATGACTGGATGGACAACCTGTTTATTCAGCGGTCTTGGCACGTATTAGGCCCCGGCGGTTCTGAGAGTCTTATTCTGACCGAATGTAGCGCATTGACGTCGTTTGCGCTGCTCTATTTCGCTGCATGGTCATTACTATCAAAAGTTGCCCTGAACGACCTGATGTGCGACATTGTCGCCCCTGATGAACGGATTTGTCGGCCCCTCCCGGATACGATGAAGCAGCGGTGTACGTCGCCGAACAGTTCAAAGCGACCGGTCTTCGCAGCGGATACAGGGCCGGTATGGAAGACGAGGTACCAACGTGGAAGGAAAATGACTTTTTTGGTGATACGTTTGGGCGATGAGTCGATGTCCCGAAATGATTCTTGTCTTCAGTAAGGAGGTTGAAAATGGCAGGTGTTGAAGGAAGAGTTGCACTGATCACGGGTGCCGGGCGCGGGATAGGGCGCGCGACGGCTGAGATCATGTCGGCGAAAGGCGCGAAGGTAATGGCCGTCGCGCGCAGCGAGAGTGAACTCCAATCACTCGGTCTGGACTATGTTGTGGCGGATCTGGGAACGATGGAGGGATGTCAACTTGCTGTCGAAGAAACCCGCAACCGCCTCGGACCTGTCTCAATTCTGATCTGCAATCACGGGGTCGGATCGGCGCACGACAGAGTAATATGGGAGCAGGACCCTGAATTGTGGCGCAAAACGATGCGCATCAATCTGGACGGGCCGTTTTATCTGTCTCAAATGGTCGTCAGAGACATGATGGAGCAGCAGTACGGTCGAATTGTGTACACAAGCTCAACATCAGGTCAGGTGGCAGAGTATGCCAGCAGCCCGTACAACAGCTCAAAACATGGCCTCCTTGGCCTGATGAGATCGGTTGCTCAGGACGCAGGCGAATTCGGGATCACGTCGAATGCAGTACTGCCGGGGTGGGTTCGCACATCCATGGCGGAGATTTCGGCTACCACAGAAGCTGAAGCGAGAGGTATCTCCCGCGAAGAAGTGTGGGCTGAAAGGGCAGCCCTGTATCCTGCGGGTCGGGTTCTGGAACCCGAAGAGGTAGCCGAGCTGATTACGTTTCTTGCTTCGGAAGAATCCAGTGGCGTTAATGGTGAGGCCGTAACCGTATCTCTGGGAAATATCTCTTGAAATGGTGCCGTCACATGAATCGCTCCTCTGCGGACCAAACTCCCTTAACCCAACAAACGATTTGAGGTAAACACGATCATCGATATTCAACAACAACTGGATGTGCCGAGTTTGGTCCTGGATGCGGTCGAGCGCAGCAGTGAGTATTTGTCTCCTACGCCGCTTGAGTATTCCATGTATCTCAGCAAACTGATTGAAGGTGAGGTCTGGCTGAAACTTGATCTGATGCAAAGAACCGCGTCCTTCAAGTTTCGAGGAGCCGTGAACAAAATCCTTTCGCTCACGCAAGAAGAACTGGAAAAGGGAGTCGTCTCGGCATCTACAGGTAACTACGCTCTTGCAGTCGCAGAGGCCATGCGTATTCGCGGACGGCGCGCTACGATCTACGTGGGCAATGACATTGAAACTTCCCGTCTGAATCTTCTCAGGTCGCATGGTCTGGACATTATCGTCTTTGATGGAGACGCGTGGGGTGCCGAAAAGGAAGCACGGAGAGTCGCAGAGGATGAAAACAAAATCTATGTCTCTCCCTACAACGACCCCAAAGTTGTTGGCGGACAGGGAACGTGTGGGTATGAAATCTCAAAACAGCTGCCCGATGTAGATGCCGCATTCTTCGCCTGCGGCGCGGGTGGACTGCTCACGGGATCAGCGGGATACTTGAAATCGCACAATCCCGAATTTCTTGCTTACGGAGTCTCTCCGTCGAATTCCCCCGTGATGCAGGAGTCCATGGTGGCAGGCAAGATGCTGGAGATCGATACGTATCCTACACTCGCTGACACCTGTGGAGGTGGAGTAGATCTGGACACTATCACTCTGGATCTGTGCCGGCGTTACGTTGAGGAGATCATACTTCTTTCAGAGGATGAAATTGCTGAATCCATTCGTCTGCTGTTCGAGCAACATCGCCTGGTAGTCGAGGGGTCAGGTGCACTCGGCGTTGGGGCGCTTCTGAAACGCAAAGATCAATTCAAGGGCAAGAAGGTCGTCGCCGTGGTCTGTGGTCGGAATATTGATCTCGAGGTGTTCAAGAAAATAATCGCCTGAGCACGCAACCATCGAGCGTGACCGCCCAGTTGTCCAGCCCAAACGCGCAGCTATCGATCCTGAATAACGCCGACTACTTGCGTATCGAAATCGGTGTACGAGGTGTAGGTGCCTCTCAGCCACAGCACCACTCTTTGCTCGCCGTCCCAGGCCGGAATGATGGGCCGGATGTTGTCCATCGTCGAATTCAGTGTCAGCGCCGTCCATTCAAAGCTCGCGCCATTGTCGGTGGATACCCCTTCATATAGCTCATAGTGCCGTTTCTGGTCCGCGTTGCTCACGAGAGCATCGCCCGTCACCGGATGCGCATTGGTTGAGATGACTAACCTGTTGACATCTTCAGGATCAATCGCGACAAGCCCCGTATAGTCATCCTCGAACGGATAAAGACGCTCGCCAGCAAACGCGATTTCGTTCTGCATCCAACCTCTGTCTGTCAGCCTCGCCAGGTGATATCTGTGATCCAATCCTCCATTGTTCGGTGGCAGATCTCGACCGTCCTTCTGAACTGAAAATGCGATCACCGGTTTATCGTAATCATCCACACCGACATCTGCCATCCATGCGACGTTGTCCGGATCTCCTCCAAACACAAGCGTCATAGCGGACGGCACAACGGCATCATCATCGCTCAAGTCATTATCGAGCGCGTTGCCGAAAGAATCGAAAAGACCTCGGCCGTCCATTACCCCGTGATATATTGAATTGTCGAAGTCTCTCGGGTGCTGGTCGGTCGCGACGACGTGGATTTTGCTGCCGTCCCGGCTGTTGTGATACTTCATGTACGGCCGGCCTTCGCTCTTGAGCAAGCGACCGCCATATGTCCAGTCCGAGTCGGGCGACTCCTTCACGAGAAAGTTGGGATTCCAGCCCCGTGTGCGGGAAAAATCGTACAGTTTGCGATCGGGCCCCTGTCCCGCTGTCAAAAGGTTGTGATACGTAACGCCGGCCTCATCCTCGAACACCTGCATATCGCCCCACTCACTCGGATCGTGTGGATCCGAACGCATGATATGCGTTAATCGGTCACTTCCGTGACGTGAAAACAGGGCCGTCACCCGACCATCATCATCCTGATAAAGCGCTGCTACATTGTGGTCATCCTGTCCCAATCGGTCGTAAAACTCCGTTACACCCCCTTCTCTGCTTTCGAGTCCGTACCAGTGAAAATCAAGATCACCCTGCTCCGTCGAATCCTCCACGGATGCCGAAATCGAGGTAAACATGAGAATCGGCCCAGCGGGATGATCCGTATCCACGATTGCTCTTTCATCCTGGAACCAGCACCATGCTCCATTCGGACTTCCGTCCACACCGGTAAACGATATGAGTTCGCCGTGAACAAAATCTGCGCTCGCCTCATGATCCTCCTCCAGATTCTGACAACCTGCCAGGACAGTCATCAGACTCGCCGCGACAAATAGAAAACCCACAGGTACCGTTCTGATAATCATGTTTTTTGTTCGGACGATGTGCACCGTGACGATGGATCAAGAACCAGAATATCGCTATTCTTTCCCTATGGATATCCGAAAAAAGCTGCTTCTCCTATCGCTGTCTCTACTGATTTGCAGCACAGCCGTACCAGAGGCCAATGCTCAGGTTGACGTTCCCGAGGCTTCGCTTGCGGATTTTTGCTCAAAGCTCCCGAGGCCCGAATGGTCCGCATTGAAACAGATGGACCTCTCTTCCGAGCTTACACATGACTGGTTCGAAGTCTTTGAGGTTACGGAAGGGGTGATCGCCATCTATGAGCCGTTTCAGTGGCAGGAGGTCGTGTCATACCTGATTCTGGGAAGTGAAAAATCCTTGCTATTTGATACCGGAAACGGTCTTGGCGATATCCAATCGCTCGTTCGCTCTTTGACGGACAAACCAATCGAAGTCTTGAACTCCCACACCCACTACGATCATGTGGGCGGAAACTATTCGTTTGATGTCATCCATGGGATGGACACGTCCTATACCAGAGACAGTCAACAGGGAGTGCCAAACCGCGACATTGGAATCGAAGCGTCAGCTCAAGCGCTGTGTCGCGATCTTCCGAACGGCATAACACAGGACACGCATATTGGCCGGTCATTTACCGTAACCAATTTCATAGAAGACGGTGCCATCATCGATCTCGGCGATCGACGCCTCGAGGTGTTGTTGATACCGGGGCATACGCCCGACGCAGTGGCGCTGATCGACAGAGAGAACGGATTGATGTGGACGGGCGACAGCTATTATTCAGGGCCAATATGGTTATTTGTTCCGGAAACTGACCTGGAGGCGTACGCGGCAAGTCTGGACCGGTTGATTGAAGAGGCGACCCATGTGAGGGCCCTGCTTCCGGCTCACAACACAACCTGGGTGAATCCTTCTATCCTGCCAAAGGTGAAGGCTGGTTTCGAACTCATGCTTTCCGGAGGAGCTATCAAGGCGGATTTAGGTGATGGAATGGCGGAGTACAGAATCCCGGGACAGAAGATGTTTTCGTTCCTGATGCGCGACGAGCCACTCCCCTATGCAAAGTAAGTCACCACCGTTCCGGCCCAGCGTTCAGACCGGTATCAGACTCGATTGATAGCACTCCCGAGATTCTCTGTCTGAGCAGCCCTGCGAAACAGCCAGGCTGAGCCCAGCCACAGGGCAGCAAAGATTATCGTTGCTCCAATAACGTCATTCGGCCAGATCGGCCCCGATACGCCCCATTGAGCAACGAGCGCAATCACTGCCACCAAGACTTGAGCCATAGCGGCTGTCAGCATCACCCACTTCATCCCGTTTGGCTCGAAACGAGCAATTATTCCGCCCACGAATGCGATGGCGATAACTCCGGCATACATCATGTTGGCATCGTTATTCTCGGATCCAATAATTCCCACCGCACCGTTGACCCAGAACAGCAAGAGAGCGGCAAGCACTCCCAGACCAATAGCGGATCTGTACGCCGTACCGTTCGGTTTTTTCGCCTTCAAATACAGGTAGATTGAAGCGAGCACAGAAGCGAAGACCAGAAGCGGCAGAAAGTCTAAAAACATGGGCTATGAAACGTATTTGGTTGACTCGATACCAGATCGGACCAGTGCCTGGTCGCGTGCAACCTTGTGTGTCGGAAATTCGAAACGTAATATCTGCACCGGTCGCCGCGGCGGCGTGAGCTAAATCTAATATCTCTGTGAGCATGTCTGAATCAGGCCCGAGCTATCGCTTTGGCGAGTTCTTACTGGACTCGGCCGACAGACAACTCTGGAAAGATGGCGTCCGGATCAGCCTGAACACACGATATTTTGACACTCTCACGCTTTTGGTTCAGGAGCACGGACAACTCGTCGGGAAAGATCGTTTTTTCGATGAGGTTTGGGATGATGTCGTCGTAAGTGACAGTGCCCTGACACAGTGCATCAAGGATATCCGCAAACAACTCGGCGACGACGCCACCAATCCACGTTTTATCCAGACGGTGCCTCGACACGGATATCGGTTCATCGCTTCGGTCGAGCAGGTTTTTGGTTCTGATTCGGCAGCCGTTTCTTCAGCTCCGCTTCCTTCCAGAGTGGATATTCAAACCGAATCTCCGGTGTCGCCGTTTCAAAGCTCACTGTGGCTTGCCGCACGTTGGGGGATTGCAGGAACACTTGGAGGAGGTCTTGCAGGAATTTTCGGGGGGATCCTCTATGGCTCCGCTCTGAGCTCCACGCCCGCGGGCCCGGGATTGGGAACGGCTTCCATTCTCATGGTCGCCCTCAGTCTCAACGTCGTAGTCGGTCTTATCGGAGGTTTCGGCATCAGCGCTGGAATGGCAGTTGAAAGTCTGATCCGGCGTCGTCCACCTCATTGGAGCATTCTCGGTGCCGCACTCGGCGGCCTGCTTTTTGGAGGCCTTGCCAAACTCCTGGGAGTAGATGCTTTCACACTGTTTTTTGGCCAAGCCCCGGCCGGTATCACCGGCGGACTCGAAGGAGCCGCTCTGGGCGCAGCTATGACCATCGGCGCTCGCCTCGGGCTTCAAAAACAGCCTGTTGATGCCTCAACGCCGGTTTCACCGTGGTGGCCCGTAATTGCCGGAGGCATATCCTGTAGTATGACCGGTGCACTCATCCCATTGGCTGGTGGCCGCCTTATGGGTGGCAGTCTCGAGTTGATCGCTCGCTCTTTTGAGGGCTCCATGCTTCAACTCGACACACTGGCGGGCTTTTTTGGCGAGGTGCACTTTGGAATGATGACGCAGGTATTCCTGGGGGGGATCGAAGGATTCGTCTTTGGTTCCTGTATCGTTGGCACCATTCTCCTGGCTCAGCGCATCAGCCTTCCGAGGTCGGGATAAAGCGTCCCGGCGAACACTCAAGCTCAGTTCCTGCTCTCGATCGACTGCAGAAAGAGTTCGATGGATGCGATCTTGAAAAGAAGGTGGGAATGATCCTTTTTACCTGAGAGATGTTGCTGGATCAGTCGGTTCACCTGATCCATGTCGTATATCCCATCGCTGAGCCCACTCCTGCCGGCAAACACCTTCCCCAGCGTGTCGTCATGTTTCGTCCTGAAAATCCTCGCCAAAGGTGACACAAAGCCGATTTTAGCTCGACGATCCAGAATTTCATCCGGGACGATACCTCTCAGGGCACTTCGAAGGTGTGATTTGGTGATTCCAGACTTGTACTTGACAGTTCCAGGAAGCGAGAAGGCGTGATTCACCAGATCGTGATCAAGAAATGGATTTCTGTTTTCTATGGACGCGTGCATCGACACAGCATCTCCGTAGGCAAGAAGGTTGGGCAACGTGTTGTCTATTTGGCTGCGGAGTGAGGCGTTGATAGGGTCGGCACTCCACCTGCCTGTTCCCCATTCTCCATGCTCAGATCTGGACGCTCGACGGATTTGAGAATTGAACACCGAATCGTGCCCAGCTACTCTTCGATACAGATGTGTGGCACCTGGAAACAGATATCGAACGAAAAAAAGAATGGAACGGACCACGTCAATTCCAGCTGCACCCCCGTCAATTTTCCCCAGATCAACGAGGTGATTCAGTTCCTTAAACGCCCCGCCAAGTTTCCCTCTTTTTAGGGCACCCAACGCGGCGGGAGCAACAATCAGTGTCTTGTATCCGCCGAAAATCTCATCCGCCCCCTGACCCTCCAGAATTACGGTTACGTGTCTGCTGGCAGCTCGCATGATCTGCATCGAAGTAATCATCGCCGGAGACGCATGAGGAGCTCCGAGACGCCGAATGCAAGAACGCCAGTCAGAAAGAAACGTGTCGAGATTCAGGTCAATCCGATGAAATATGAGTCCCAGATCTTCGGACAGACGTTTCGCGGTCTCAAACTCGAATGAATCGAGAACGTCATCGTCGTAATAGGCAGAAAAGGTGTGAACATCGCTCTCAGCACATCGCTTTGCTAGACACGCTACCGCCGATGAGTCAATTCCCCCGGACAGAGAAATTCCAACCGGGACATCACTTCGCAGCCTGATCCTGACGGCCTTTTCGAGGAGGTTCAGCGTTTTTTTCTCCGCCTCGCTCTTTTCACTTCCACCGGAATTCGGGTTGTCCCGTCGACCGTTGGGGACGTCACCTATGTCATAATACCTGGCGACCGAGAACGTATTTGCAACGCAGTCATAGGTCAAATTGGACGCGGGAGGAAGTTTGGATATTCCCTCGATGAACGAGTTCGAGAGCTGACCGGAAGCTCCGGTTGCGTAGAATTTTCCCAGTGATTCCTGATCAGGGATCGCATGCAGGTCAGTCAAATGAAGCAGAGAGCCCATCTCTGAACCAAACGCGAAACCGTCATTTGAATGGCGATAAAAAAGAGGCTTTTCGCCAAATCGATCCCGAGACAACGTGAGCGTGTCAACTCTGTGGTCGTAGATCGCAATGGCCCACATCCCGTTCAGACGCTCGAAAGCAGCCGAGCCCCACTTCCAGTACGCAGCCGCCATCACCTCGGTGTCCGTCTGGGTTCGGAAAGCAATGCCCTCCTTCTTCAGCTGCTCTCTGACCTCGATATAGTTGAAAATCTCCCCATTCCACGAAATGCTGAGTTTCTCATGGTGAAATGGTTGATTTCCGTCAGCACTCAAATCGATAATTGAAAGTCGAGTGTGACCGAGGACAATTTTCTGATCCGATTCCCAGAGTCCGGAATTGTCGGGTCCTCGATGTTTAAGATCGTCGATCGCACCTGAAAAGCGCTCGCGCTTCTTCTGGAAGGAGGAAGGATTGGTTGCCGAATAGCCAATGATTCCACACATCTTCAGTTCAGCAAATTATCAATTGAAGCAACGCACATTCCGACAACCGGGCAGAAGAACGACTGGATCTCAGACAAAACATTCCGCTAGTGAAAGATTTGCCGGGTCAGCGGTTCCTTCGAGCCGATCCTCGTCGACTCCTTTCAGCCCTCAGGTTGTGCCAACTCACTTGCAGCCTGCTTGAACAACCGCGCCGATCCAAACCACAATGCCGTAAAGAAAATGGTTATCGGACCGGTGAAGCCCCATCCGCCAATCCACAGAACGAGAAACACCAGTAGCTGTGCGCCTGCCGCCGCATACATGGCTTTTTCCATGCGCGATGCTTCGAACCGGGCAATAAACGCGCCGATGAAAGCAACGAATATCACGCCATAAAACGGAATGTTCGCCGGGTTTTCCTCGTTCCCGATGATGCCTACCGCTCCGTTTATCCAGAACAGTAGAAAAGCGGCCAAAACGCCCATCCCGACCGCGAACTTGAATGTGTTGTTACCGGTTTTGCGCGCAGCCAATTCCAAAACCAAGCCAGAAATGGTCAGAATTACGCCAAAGATGATGAAATCCGCGGCATCCCAGTTGACTTCATCGGTGAGCTGCATGGCGATTAGCGGCACCAGCAAAAGGAAAATTACAGAGCTCCATCCAATTATTCTCAGGCGATTCGTTCGAGGCATGCTGGCTGTATTCTGGCTTTCTGACATTTTTTCCTCTCGGTATGATTGATGGCCGAAACCTACAACTCGTCATCGTTCGGGAGCATGAGCAAGTTGTGAGCCTTTCCTGATATGTAGCTTATAGAAACTCATTCCCGACGCAAAGAAATCGTTCGTGGTTATCGATCTGTCAATTGAATTAAGGAGTATCACTTCCCGCGATTTCCCCCATTACCACGCCGCCGGCCAGTCCCGATCGACTACGCCAAGATTCGTTCCTTCGTCCACTACCCTCTTTGTATTAGTTCAAAAAGCAGTTTATCATCGAAAATGATAACTCTGCGCTCATATCTGGGATTGGCACAGCCATCTCATGTCGATCATCAAGCCGATGAACCAGTCTCTCAGGGCGATTATTCGACGACCCGCATCAGCTATGCAGGGCTCGAAAGGGATGCAATTCCGGCCATTTTGCTGACCCCAAATCACGTTCAGGTCAGAGGAGGAGTCGTCGTATTTCATCAACACAACGGAGAATTCCATCTGGGCAAGAGCGAAGTGGCTGGCGATGCTGGTGATCCATACCAGGCTTTCGGACCCGCCCTGGCAAAAAGGGGAATCGCAGTGCTTGCCCCCGATGCCATCACTTTCGAGGACAGGCGAGCCCAGACAGATGGCGTCATCCCACATGAAAATGACTGGCTCCAACACTACAACGCGTTAACCTACCGCCTGGTAAACGGTGACTTCCTGATGCGGAAGTGCCTGGATGATGCCCAGCGAGCACTTTCCGTCCTGACAGAGATAACCAATGACAGCTATGGCCGCTTGGGAGTGGCTGGACATTCATACGGGGGTTTGTTGGCCATGTATCTGGCAGCGGTTGATTCACGATGCGACTTCGCCGCCATCAGTGGGGCCGTCTGTAGCTTCGAGAAACGTATGCGAGAAGGGACCGGAATCAACATGTTTGAGGTCGTGCCCGGAATCGTAGAACAGATCGAGACGAAAGACCTGTTGGAATCCATCGGACCAAGACCCACACTAATCGTTTCTGGAAAAGAAGACCCGTATTCCAAAGATGCCGACCGGGTTGTTGAGGGTGTATCAGAAACTGAAATAACCCACGTCAGGAAACCGGGAGGCCATGTTCTTGATCAACACAGACACCGTTGTATCGTCGATTGGATTGTCAATCAGGCCGTTTCAACTACCTGAATCCTGAGAATTTGATCGTAGATCGATTGCCGGCTACGCCGCGCGGCAATTGACAATGCATATCCCAGGACAATAATCCAAACCAGGGATAGTCCAACCATTACCCATGTTGGTGGTGTACCCGGATTCATCGGCCAGTCAGGAATATTGAACAGGCATGTGTGAGCTATCTGCCAGGGCAATAGTTTCAGAAATGACCGAATCAGCGCTGTCCCAAATGAGAGGCGCTCTCCATTCGCGTTCATGACTTTCAACTGCCGCCGTGTTTTACCCCATGACGCCTGCTTTTCTGAACTCTCCATCCGAGCGAAATAAAGGGCGACGGGCAACACGCTGACCAGAAATGCGACGAGGTCCGACCGAAGCGGGCTGCTGAAAAACGAATCCCATACCTCTGCATCCACATTTTTCATGACCACAATAGTGACCAACCCAAGCGCAATCAGGTACGCAGATATGAGCAGATAGTCATAGCCAAAAGCGAGGACCCGGTTGCTCAGCGATGCTGGTTTCGACGGCTGAGACATGCTCTAACCTCAGATTTCCGATCAAGTGGATGACGACCCGTCTTCGCGATTGACGACGAGCGAACTGCCTTACGGTTGGCTGATGTGGTTGTTCGCCCTCATTCTTTCAATGTCAGCCTACTACCTGGGAGCGGGTTCCAATGACCGCATCCGCACCTTTGTTCTGATAAACCACCCAAGTCCAACCACGATCATGATGAACGGAGCAATGATCGGATCATCTTCTACGTACCCAACTACGACCACGAGTATGACACCTGCCAGAACCAACAGTCCCGATCGTCGAGCGTGCTTCTTCAGTTTATTCATCTCGTCTGGACTCGACCGCATTCCGCCATGCTTCTCTTCTGCCGCTTTCATTTCCGATCTCGTTCAGTTTTCGACCCAACATAAAACAAGCCCCGCCGACGAACGAAGAAGTAATAACTCCCGGAAAGTAGGAGAACGAGGCCAAAGCCAACATAGGATGTAAAAACGCGTTCGCTAAGCCCGCAATTGAAAGAAACCACGCCGAAAAGACGGCAAAACTGCTTTTTTCCAGATTGAACACCGACCAGACCCACACCGCCATCCAACTCAAGTTGAACACCAGAAAAAACATATCTGACATTGGATCCAACCCAAATACCTCTGCAAGCGAACGGGGAAAGCCCGTAAGGTATTCTTCCAGAAAATGAATGATCTGCGTGCCGGTGGCAATAGCGAACCAGGTCATAGTCTCACCACCGGTGGCGGAGTCCACCTGTCTATAATCCCGGCTGATTGTCAGCCAGATAGAAACACACGCGGCAGTTCCGAGGACGACTAGGCTTGGAAGTAGACTCTGCATACGAAAAGATCGATGGTGATTTTGCTTCCATTCAATCGGTTGAAAAGAGACAACCTCCCGGATGCCTCATCCATCATCCGACTGATTCTCGTCCGTCTCCACCTCATCCTCCTCAATCCCATGTGTTTTCCAGCACTCCTTTTTCGCCAGTTCCAACTCCTCTCGGAGCGATGCAAGGCGGCCTGAGTTTCCGACAATGTTTTTTAGATCAGTTTCCGTCGTGATGTTTTCTGAATCACTGATGGCATCGATCTGCAATTGAATCTTGTCTGCCTCGGGGCAGTCGATTTCTTGCCTGGAAAAAAATGAGGAGGAGCATCCCGCCAGAAGAACGATGAGGGCAGCAGCCAATGTAGTTTTCATGTCGGCAAACCGGATAGACGTGAAGATTGAACATCCGCTGGTGGAGTTGAGGCGAACATCCATTCTGTTACCAGAAAGTAATCGATTCGATTCATCTCAACCAGTCTCGTTGATCGCCCGTCCATTTGTCCGGCACTGAACGGCGTAAATCCTTGGAGCCTGATTGCACCTGCGAATGTGGAATCCGATGCCCGCCTGGTGTAGACTCCTGATCCATGAGAAGATCCAAGTTGGTTTCTGGTCAAACACGCAAATTCCATGACAACCCACCTCATCTCCCGTTCGACGCACATTCTATCCTGGCTTCTCTTCTTCGGAATCAGCGTTTCAGCGGTGGAGACTACCGCCCAGACCGTTTCAGACCCGATGATCGCATACTCCTTCGAAGGGACCGTACATGACGACTCGCGCGACGGAGTGTTTGAATTTGTGAAGGGACTGGATGATCTGGCGCTGCGCGTGGGATCAGGCGGTTCAGAATCGCACCTATCAATCGACGCCTACTTCCTGCCATTCGGCACGGCACTGGATTTTTCTGTCCAATTCTGGCTTCGTTCGGTCGCAGACTCCGACGAACGATTCATGGTCATGTCCAAGAAGAGCGTCCCGGACAACAGCCTCTCGTCGCAAAAAAATGCTGGATGGTCCTTCTTTTCGTCGCATGGGACCTGGGCGTGGAGCATGGGTTCAGGCGATCGCCGAATCACCTACGAGCGCGACAATGGAAAACACATGCCGCTCAACGACGGTCGTTGGCATCAGCTCACGATGACATACGACAGCGGAAAATCTGAAATTCGGCTCTTTTATGACGGCGCCAACAGGGTGACCTATCACGTAAATGATTCGTCCGGCTTCGATTTCAATAATTCGGAGCCGCTGGTCATTGGGTGGAGTGGTTCAAAGACAAATCAAATCGACACGGTACGATCTCAAATACACGCAGGGGCGACCCTTCTGCAAGAGATGGTCGACAAATTCAACGCCTTTGGGCTTGAAGAACTCGCGTCAGATGAATTCATCGATTTGATCGTTGATCCAGAAAATCTATTCAACAAAAAGGTGGACCAAGCTGCTTCTCTGTTGGAGTCGGGCCGCTCTGATTTTGTATCCAGGTTGGATTCGCTCGATTTCAGCCCTATCGAAGAAATCGAGTCCCAATTGATGCGGAGTCCCTACACCGTGCATCAAGCCAGGACTTTCATGGAAGTCGCACTCCTGACGAAAATCTATTCTCTGGAGGACGGCAAAGTGATCATTCGCCATGATGCCGTTGAAGAAGTCGCTGACGCTGAGCAGCTTCATTCCCCAAACTTCGACATAGACAATCTTGGCATTTGGGATGATGTCCTATCGCCCGAAGAGGTTCTGGATTCCTATTCGGCGTATTTCCCCTCGACCATTCCAGATTTGGCCGAGAGCCGGTCCTCTATCAATGCTGGAGCGTGGAATATTTTCCATGGAGGAAAGCACTTCAGAACTCCCGATCATGGTTGGGACTCCAGGATAGCTATCGCCGAGATCATCAGGAGGAACGAAGCGGACATCATCATGATGCAGGAGACCTATTCCTCCGGCGATTTCATCGCGGCTGAATTGGGATACTACTTCGCAACGACAGTTGATTGGGATTATCTCAATCAAGGGGCGAACATTTCAGTGCTCAGCCGCTTCCCGATCAAAGAGCTGCATGTGCCCCAAGACGCTGCATTTATGAATGTAGCGGCCAAGGTCGCCATCAGCGAGACCCAGGATCTGTACGCGATGTCCAACTGGTATGGCATGGCCCAATTCCCAGGTGTATTCGAATTCCACAAAGGCAGATTTGGCGATTCAGACTCAATTCCGGTCCTTTTCGCGGGTGACTTCAACGCCGTTCCCGAATCAGACGGTGGAGAGAGCCTTGCGGCCCGGACTCTGCTCGCTGCCGGATTCACCGATGGATTCCGAAGCCTGCATCCGGATGTTGATTTGAATCCCGGATTCACCCACCGAAGCGGAAGCAGAATTGACCAGATGTATTACAGGGGTTCAGGACTGAACAATACCTCGACACGACTCGTGTCAGAATGGCCATCAGGATTCCCATCAGATCACTACTTGATCCTGTCCACGTTCGAACTGAATTATTCCACCCGGGACTAAGTCACACTCACCCGATCCAAAACTTTCAACCCTTCATGCACCGCACCATTTCCCTCCTTTCCGCCCTCATGGTTTTCGCAGCGATCGCTCTGGGCCCCACTTCCGTTACCGGCCAGAACATCCCGCCCGAAGGATTCACCGCGTTGTTCAACGGCCAAAATCTCAAGGGCTGGTTCGGTCACGGCACTGAAGATCCACGAAATCTGTGGGCTATGTCAGCAGATGACCTGGAAGCCCACAAGGAAGCAACCCGTGTAGACGTGCGACAACACTGGAGTGTCGAGGATGGTGAACTCATCAACGATGGAAGTGGACTTTTTCTGACTACCGACCGAGACTACGGCGATTTCGAATTGTTGGTCGAATACAAAACCGTTCCCATGGCCGACAGCGGAATTTATCTTCGCGGCGTCCCCCAGGTGCAGATCTGGGACACGACACAAGAGGGTGGAAAATGGGAGATCGGAGCCGACAAAGGATCAGGCGGACTTTGGAACAACAGCGAAGGATCCCCGGGAAAGGATCCCTCGAAATTGATGGACAGACCATTTGGGGAGTGGAACAGCTTCCGCATCCTGATGGTCGGCAACAAGGTCACCGTCTTCATGAATGATGCAATGATCGTCGACGACGCCGTCATGGAAAACTACTTCGATCGCGAAATCCCCATCTTCGAAAAGGGGCCCATCCAACTGCAGACACACGGTGGTGAAATCCGCTGGCGCAACGTTTTCATTCGCGAAATCGAGAACCACTGAAGCTCGCGTCTACATCATCGTAAAAAGAAGCCAGCCTGAAAGCAGGGATGAAAAAGTCAGGAGAGTAAGACTGACGCTGCGCGCTGCGCCCTCCAGATCAAGACCCCGGAAGCTGACGGCAACGGCAGCAAGAGATAAACCAAGCAGAATGAACGTGTGAAGAGTAGTATCCTGTAGAGCGGCAGGCAGGGGCGCCATGTAAGCAGCGACGCGAGCCGCCTGTCCTCCTTGCACTTCCGTTGCCACACGTATCCATCTGGTAATCTCAAATACTGGAATTACGAGCAGTCCGATTGCCAAAAAAGCTGGTTTCCAACGAGACACGGGCGCGAATAGACTTAGTTTCTGATGATGTGAGGCAGATTAGTCGACCTTCACGCTCAATGTAGCTGTTTCCGAAGGGTAGAGCCAGAAATCCGAAGTCGTACCTCGATACAGAGCGCCAGATTACACCTGATGGGCACTGATTTGTCCCTCATTCTGACGCGGTCAATGCGTAACTGCCGCTTCGAATCGACCGTACCTTTCAACCACCGTCACCAGTCCCAGACAGATATGACCTTTAAGCCACCTGGTTCGACCGCTTCACCGTTGACCTCAGTCGCAGCCACTATTTTCGTCGCAGTGCTTGCCAGCGTATCAGCTTTCAGTGTCCGGGGCCAAAATGTGTCTGCCTTGGAGGCTTTTTCTGACGCGACCGAGAATACGAAGACCGAACTGATTGCAGTTCGGCACGACATCCATCAAAACCCGGAGATATCCGGTCAGGAGAAACGAACCTCCGCCCTCATCACCCAAAGATTGGAGCTACTCGGATGGTCTGTTCGCGAGAGGGTCGGTGGCTACGGAGTCGTTGCAACTCTGAAAGGGATGCTTCCAGGCGAGCGGACGATTGCATTTCGAGCTGACATGGACGCCGTCCGATCGCAGGATCCAGATCCTGTGTCATACAGATCACAAACACCCGGCATCCGCCATATATGCGGCCATGATGTCCACACAACGATCGGATTAACCCTCGCAGAAGGATTTACATCGATTCGATCAAAATATGGCGGAACGATCATGCTCCTGTTTCAGCCTGCGGAGGAATCTGCAACCGGGGCCATTGCCATGCTCGAAGATGACGTCTTTGGCACACTCGAACCCGACGCAATCTTCGCCTACCACACCACGCCGTATCAAACCGGGCAAGTTGCGACAACACCAGGTGGATTGATGGGCTCTCGAGACCGCCTCACGGTAACGATAAGCGGATCCGGGAATATTGATGAGGTGGCGGCAGATGTGCGAGAATCGATCATGTCGCACAGCACGGTGTCCCCCGAGGAATCGTTCAACAGTGTACCTCGCGAGTCCATTTACATCCAGATGCAGCGGACCGCACGAGTCAATAATTCAACTCGCCGAATACAGTCAACCGTTATGCTTGCAGACGCCGATGTGCGGGAGCGGCTGGTGCAATCTCTGAATGACAGCCTGAATCCGATGGAAAACGGGGAAACTCGTGTGTCTCTTCAGTATGATCGGTGGATTTATGGGGTCACAAATGATCTGGAAGTGACGACGCGAGCAGTAGAAGTCGCCAAGGGCGTGCTCGGAGAGGATAACGTGATCCCCATAACGCGGTTCGTACCTGCTTTCAGCGAAGATTTCGGCTCGTTTCAAGATGTCACACCTGGCACCATGTTTTTCCTTGGTGTTTCAAACGAAGCGAAGGGTTGGGTCGGGATGCCACACAGTCCTGGCTATGTGGCGGATGATGAAGCCATATTCGTCGGCGCACGAACTATGGCAGCTATAATGCTGGATGCGCTCAATCCATCCTGATTCGTGCGTCTTCCTCCTAGTCTGCCAACAGCCGCGTTATAGTCGAGTCCGGATAGCTCAATAATTTTCCGAAACGACGGGCGATTTCTGTTCGCTCATCACCCACATACGTTCCGGCTTCCACCAGCTCCTGCTTGTCAGCTTTGAGCTCCAGGTACTCCTGATATGTCCATTCGTGGCATATGAACAGAACGTGTTTCCCGTCCGTGAGCTCAGATGAGAACAGATCCGTCACCAGAAACTCGGTCTCCCGAAAGACGTCGACGTTGTGCCTGGCAGCGATTTCGAGAGCGTCCTCCACAACTTCATCCATTTCGTCTGGCGGAAGGGCCGCACTCAATGCCAGTCTCTTTACTCCGTAGTCGACCATTTCAGACATGGCTCCAAACGCACCTTGATTCCAGGACCGACGATCCAGTGTCCATTCCCGTTCTTCATTTTCAGGAGAGTCCGTCTCTGCCATACATCCTGAAACGACAAGGCATGTTATCAGAGCGATAGTCCAGGGTGCTTTGGTTCTCATAATCTTACTGAGTACAAGTGTGATAAATCTATCAGGTCCATTCAGGCAATGGTCTGCCGGACCACAACCAGACGATGTAGTCGGTCAATGGTGGAGATCCTTCTAGTACTCTTAAACGACGGGCCACCTGGCCACGGTGATGCATGCTGTGCGAGACAACTTGGTGAAGTGTTTCGGCCAGCGTAGTCTCGCCCGGATCATGCCCCAGAGACCTGGCGAAATATTTGGCCCACGGGACAACCGTGATACGACTCAATTCCGCATCACTTATCGATTCAAGAAATGCCGTTTGGCTGGAGTAAAACTGTCTGGCCCATTCACAAACGTCGTCAACCGATCCAATTTCCTCGCGCTTCCATCTTTCGAACGGGCGGTCCAACCAGACATTAAGAAAGGACTGCTGCGTTTCGTGAATATGCATCAGTGTATTTAGAACATATTCGTCGGAACGGCCTTTCTCTGAAGCGAGCACAGCCTTCCAGATCCGGGCGTCAGCCCATTCTTGGTGCAGGTACAGATCCATGAAATGGGACTTGGTCATCGACATTCGACTCGGATAGTGCAGAAAAGCAGCTTGATTTGAATCAAAAAAGCGCTCACGGTCTCATGTGTGCTTCGCATTCCGCAATCCGCACTCTCCCGCTTGTGATACGACCACCCTGAATAGGGGTCATTCTTCCTCTTCTTCTTCCTTCTTGTTCGCTTGGCTGTCGAAAGCGATGCCCAAAGCCACTCCCAACGCAATCCCGACTCCGATGTTGTCCAGTGCAGCTCCCATGGCAACCCCGATCACGAGTCCCATTGCGAGTCCTTTTCCAGCTTTTGGCATGAGTATATTCCTTTTAAGTGCGTCAATCCTGTGAGGGTCACAAAGCGTGAAGGCATCACTTCCAGAAAGCAAGCGATACCGGCTTGTCCAGCGACTACCAAACCGTAACCAGAATGAGCCACGGGATCACGATGAAGAATGCGAACATGATCCGATACTGATAAAACAACCGAAACATCATATTTCGAGCCTGCTTCTCACTCACACCAAACATTTTCGCATTCAAGCGCGCAATCGGTGCCTTGAAGAGGGTGGCCATTGAAAAGAAAACCAGAAGCAGGCCAATGTTATAAACGAGGGCCCATCCCAAAAACCTGGTGAGTACTTCAACTGACATTGTCTACACCTCCTTCTATTAAGGATTTCACCGACGTGTGATCAATGTAACCGATTGCCGCTATTCCAGCCAGTTGTAATTCACTCGTGATTCCCCCTAAGAACCGGGCCTCATCCGGGAGAGCTTGAGTTTGGTTGACACCGAGTCTTGTAAAAACAATCCCTCAACCATTAAACTTTCCGATTCCCACTCAAATTTCCCGGCAAACAGAAGATCGTCTTTCCGCAACCACAGGTCCCAAATGGAAAGAGAGTTGTCTGATTCATTTACCACAAAATGGTGGGTTTTGTTTGAATCAGGGTAGGCAAACACAGTCATGTAGGCTCGATTGTACTCGAAGTATATCCTCTCAGGCATCATGTCGGCGGTACGAGCACCGGAAACCGATTCAACCTTCCATGAACCATCGATTGAGGTGGGATGCCTGTTGTTGAAATTGGCGACCCAATAGGTGAACAGCGCTGGAATAACCAGGATCATCACTCGAGTGAGCCACCGAAATGGCGCAGGAAAATGGATGTTGTCCACCTGCATGATCACTCCGCCCCTTTTCCAAAACGCGCTTATCAGGGTGTGCCGATTGTACCACAGGATGAACGCCAAAGCAGCTTCAATCACAAACGCCGCTGTCATCGCCGAAGTACTGATGTCAAAAAACAGGTTGATGAAAATGATGTTGCCCATAGCCCCGAAGAGTACCAACGCACCCAGCAGGGTGCTCCTGTGGAAGAGCAGCATCATTCCGCCAACTATTTGGACCAGCGCGATAATCCATCCGTAAGCCTGGGAGTAGCCGAAATAGTACCACGTGAGCCAGAATCCAGAGACGTCTTCGAGCCTTTTGTCCAACACGGAATCAAGAACCGTGAATTGCGAGCCATTGATTTTCGCAAAACCATATTGAATGATCATGAAGGCAGCAAATCCACGACAGAATGTGTACAGCTGTTTCATATTGGAACTGAGATCACTGCGTTCAACGCGAATTGACTGATAGCCTCCAAGCCGCGATTACTCTTCGCCGGGGAGTTGGTAGTCCAGAATCAGCTGATGTTTGCCGTCATCAGTTCGAATAATCTCCATGGTACCCGAAATCCCCTCGAGTTGCCCGGTACCAGATCCCGGCACGATATCACCAAATGTGCGTGGCACAATTTCGGGACCCATAAGGCCTCCATGATGCAAGACGAATGTCCCCGCCCGGTCACCGAGCTGACCCTTGAATCGTTCGCTCACTACGTAACCCGCCCCGTCTTTTGGATCGCTCATTCCGCAGAAAAGTCCTTCGCCTGTACTCTCACCGGTCAGTTCTCCACCATGAAACGACTTGGTAATCTCAATGCGTGAGAGATCGGGACCTTCTCCGGGCATGTCCGTAGAGATGGGAATCCCCATGGTTACATCAAAATCGGTAGTTGCTTTCATGATTGATCCAATTGAATCGGAGGTAGATTGATGCTTATGCCCCGACAGAAAAATGGCGTTTAGATGCTCAGTTGATAGCTTTCGTTCAGCCAGGACTCCCAGATGGACCGTGGAAGAGGATCCTCTGCAGAGAATCGAGCCGTCACCCACCCCGTGTTTCCTACTTCAAAACGATGCGGCATTTCAGAAGCCAACCTCTCTGCTTCCACCATCGAGTCCTTGAGCTTGAACATGGCTTTGTAACCAACTCCTTTGGCCCCGGGACCAATAAACAAAAATGACCGTTTTTTGGCCTTAAAGGAAGACTGATTGCAAGATGTCCCTTTGTCGACGTCAGAAAACGCCGCAGCCATTTCCCTGATGGGTTCGGTTGGATCAATCGCCTGATTCATTTGATCTTGAGCTAGATTAGTCAATTAACGCCCCAACGACTGGATGATTATAACTCAATAACCATCCCCAAAAAAGTGGACTCAACAAACGGGGGCCGCTGAGTGTCAAACATGCTGATCCAACAAAATGATATTGCCATCCGGGTCAGACAACATGACGCTCGCGGGACCAGAAGTCTCTTCATCGGCTTCCGCAATCAATTCGATTCCAGCAGACTTGAGATCAGCTTGAATTTCGCGAATGTCCTTGAACTCTTCGAGTGGGTTCGCGTGATCATCCCATCCTGGATTGAACGTCATGATGTTGCTCTCAAACATGCCCTGAAACAGGCCGATCGTGTGATTCTCATTCCGAAGAATAAGCCAGTTCTTCTCGATATCGCCTCCAACGATTTCGAAGCCTATCGTTTGATAAAAGGTGCTCGACGCCGCAACGTCTTTAACGGCAAGACTGATTGAGAATGCGCCTAGATTCATAAGAGTCTCCGATAATTTGTGCAGTGACAGACTTTGGATTCAGCCGAAAATAGCCGCCACCACTCGGCACCGGGCCATTAGTCAGCCACGCAATTCGCCGATTAGCTACCTCGACGGATAAAAGGATCTTTGATCAACAGGACCCGTAGCCAAACTAACAATTGAGTTAAAAATTGTTCTACCCATGACTAAAACTGAGATACTCGAATACCTGAAAGAAAATCAGGATGAACGCGGAATTGTCCATTGGAACAAGCTCGGTGAAAAAACTGGCGGGCTCAAGGGCTACGGAATCGGGCTGACAAAACTGAGGAAATTCGCCAAAACAATAGGCCGAGATCCGAAGCTGGCTCGTCAGCTCTGGAACTCCAAGGTCTACGAGATGAAGATCATCTCGTTGCTCATCGATGACCCGAAAACTATGACAATGGAGCAAGCTGAAACGCAGGTTGATCAACTTCAGGGAATGCACCTGGCGCATGTTTTTGCTACTTGTGGTGCTCCTCTGGCCAAAACTCCGTTTGTGGTCGAGCTAGCTGATAAATGGATTGGAAGCAGGGACTCGATTCGGCACCGTTGCGGCTACGGCTTGCTCTACGAAATCTCGAAGGACAAGCGGAAGAGCGCCCCTGAAGAAGACTACTTTCTGGCCCACATTGCAGACATTGAAAACACGTACTCAAAACAGTCTACTGCAGCGCTCATGTCTATGGCTGGCGCCCTGCAGGGCATGGGCATGCGGAGCAAAAACCTCAACGCGGTGGCTCTGAAGGTTGCGAAGAAAATCGGCCCCATCGACTTTGATCCAGACGGCCGATGTGATCCTTTCAACGTGGCCAAAAACCTGACAAGCGACTACGCCAAGAAGAAGTTCGGCCTCTGATCTTATCGCAAAGGGTTGAGCTCTAGTCAGATTCCCGAATCATGATCCCGATCCCTCGCCGCGTCTCCACAACAGAATGACGAGCCAGAATGCGAATGCCAATGTCGGGAAATCGTATTCTTCAACGAGAATGTCGAGCTCCGCGTGCCACGATAAGATTCGACGCGGATCAATTGTGGCGATGACCTTTCCATCCAACGCAATGAAAAAGCTCCTTCTGAAGGCACTGTTGCTCGCAAGGTGCAGCGTCCCCATTGGACTATCAATGTCTACTGATCGCTTCCATGCAGACGTTTTCTGGGCCGTACAATAAACGCTCTCTCCACGTTTGAGTGACCACGAGCCACTCCAGGCGCCGTGCTTCTTGACCTCGAAGTACTCTTCATCGATTAGTATCGAGCACTGTTCACTGGTCCACTTCTGGTCCCAATATGCCTCGTGACCCTCACCTTTCAGGTAGTAGTTCCAGGAAAAAACGTTGTATGGAGCGCCGACGATCATAGAGTCAACTACGCTTGTCTGTGAAAGAGTTTCCCGACTCGCGTCGCATGGCACTCCACGATTACTGATAAATCCACCGTCCGCAAAGTAACTGGGGCGGAGATCGCCATAGCCGAATCGTCCCGATTGATGCGCCTTTTCCCATATTCAAATAGTAGATTGACGCAACTGCCCAGAAAACCAACTGAACCCATGCCGCCGGTTAACCGCTTCCTGAGCGTTGTCGCACTCTGTCTGATCACTGTCCTGCCCTCTTTTGCGCAGGATCAACCTGACGCTCGCAGGCCTGATCTGGAGATTGCCATCCCAAAATTGGATATTCCCGTGATGTCGATTGATGGCTTCCTCAACGAAGAGGTATGGAGTCAGGCAGCGGAGACGGCAGACTTCATGCAGTTTCTGCCGGTGGACGGCCGGCCGGCTGAGGATCAAACCACGATCCGGATGTGGTACGGCTCAAGCGCGCTGTATATCGGCATTGAGGCCGAAGAAGCCCACGGCGAAGTTCGATCCACGCTCGCAGATCGTGACAATCTTGATAACGATGATCGTGTAATCATCGTATTGGATACCTACGACGATCAGCGTTCGGCTTTTGCATTTATCGTAAATCCGATAGGCCAACAGGCTGACGGTATGCTCAGAGATGCATCAACTTCTTCCAGTTTTGGCGGCGGAGGACGACCCTTTTCTGTAGATGAGAATCCCGACTTTGTATTCACCTCCCAGGGTAGGTTGACGGAGTCTGGATTCATCGTGGAAATCGAGATTCCGTTCAAGAGCCTGCGATTCGGAAACGCGGCATCGCAGAATTGGGGATTCAACGTACTACGAAAAGTCCAACACTCAGACTACTGGTCATCATGGAGCGGCGTTCGCCTCGGAGGCGCTTCATTTCTTGCCCAAAATGGACAGCTTTCAGGACTTACCGAGTTAAGTCGTGGACGCGTTCTTGATATCAACCCGGAAATTCGAGGAGCCCTGAGCCGAGGCCCCGAACCAGAATCGTTTGAGAAAGACACCACCGATCCCCTTGGAATGAACGTCCGATATGGGCTCTCCTCTAATATGGTCCTCAATGCCACCCTGAACCCGGACTTCTCACAGATCGAGGCGGATGTTGTCCAGATCAATTACGATCCTCGCCGCTCAGTGTCCTTCCCGGAAAAACGCCCGTTTTTTCTGGATGGCATCGAAATGTTCAGCACTCCAACCCGGCTTATTTATACTCGCAGTATCGCAAATCCACTTGCTGCCGTAAAGGTAGCAGGAAAAACTGGATCTACGACCATTGCAGCAATTACGGCTGTAGACAACAGTGGGCCTTCAATAGCGGATGTTGATGCTGCGTATGTCAATGCGATTCGCCTGAAAAAGGACCTGAGTGGACAAAACAATATTGGCGTGGTCTACACGGATCGAACACACGATGACTGGTCGAATCGGGTGTTCGCTGTAGACGGAAGTATTATTGCGAGGGACAAGTATTCCTTCCGCGCACAGACGGGATTCAGTTCCACATCCGGAATTGATGGGCTGGCACCCATGTGGACGGCAGGGGCGAACGTGTCTACTCGAAAGTGGGCTGGTGGCATCAGTTCCAGCGGTTATCACCAAGATTTCGATCCGGCAGTCGGCTTTTTGAGTCGAGGCAATCAGGTTACACTGGGAGCGAATGTCAATCGCACCTTTTATGGAAGCGAAGGGGCATTTCTCGAGCGAGCAAACGTTTCGCTCCGCCTCACGGGAGTCTGGGATTATCAGGGATTCATGGACGGAGACCAGACGGAAGACATCCGATTTTATCCGACATTCAACCTTCAGATGCGAGGGGGATGGGGCTTAAATGTTTTCACCTGGATCGAGACATTCGGCTATCCCGACGAGTTTTTTACCCACTATTATCTGAAAACGACCACCGGTTTTGTGCCGTACAAGGGCGTACCTCATCTGTTCAATATCGGCCCGATGATCACGCTTTCGACTCCCCAGTTCAATCGATTTTCGGGCTTTCTCCGATATGGGTTTGGCCGGGATCCCAATTATGATGAGTGGGCCGATGCGAACATCAGAAATATTGAAATTGAAGGCCGGTACACACCCACGGACCAGCTACGCTTCCACCTGCGGTACGACCACCAGCAGCATTTTCGTGCGTCGGACAAGTCTCTGGTCTCGTTGAGCCGCGTGCCCAGACTCAAGGTAGAATATCAGGTCACACCCACGCTGTTTGTCCGCTTCGTTGGTCAGTATCGATCGTTGTATAAAGACAAGCTCAGAGATGACTCCAGAACGGACCTGCCAATTTATTACCGAACTGGAGATGGGAGCTTTGTCCTGGCAGAAAGTCGCCGTTCGAATAATATTCAGGCAGACTTTCTGCTCTCGTATCGCCCGACACCTGGGACCGTAGTCTTCTTCGGATATGGGACGGCACAGAGCGAAGTCGACACGTATCGATTCAAACATCTGAGTAGGCAACGAGACGGATTCTTTGTCAAGCTGAGTTATCTGTTCAGGGTATAGGACGGCAGGGTTACGCACCACAAGATTGCGAACCGCTCAAAACGTTCGGCACGATTTCAAACGACCGGGCTGTGTGCCGCTCGCCAGAGCTAATCCAGCGGACGACTGTTCGAGACGTTGCCTTCGACTTTCCAACCAGAGGGCGTTTTTTCATACAGTTCGATCCACGCCCAAACGTTTGATATATCTTCGATAGAACCGTCGTCATTCGCGGTCCATCCGATCACCTCCACCTCCGCAATAACCCAACCCAACGAGCCATCATCTGATATCCGGACCATCGGGGGCTTCACATCGCGATAGCTTTCGAAAGTCGTCCTGGCAAGATAGGGTTCTCTGGCATTGCGACGCTCGGAACGGCCCAGGTGGGTGATTTTGCCTCCGTTTGCCGAAATCGTAGTGTCAGCTTCGATAGCCAACCAGGCATCAATGTCCCCATTGAGATGAGCATTGATGATCGTCTGGTGCAGTGCCAATAATTCTGCCTCGTCGCCGTCGACAGACTGCCCGAGAGCTGCGGATACGAGAAACAAGGAGAGGAATATCGAGAGGAGCTTCATTTTGTAAGCGACCTGTTGTACTACTGCTGAAGAAACGGGACGAGCCAATGCTGCCTCCTGTGAAAGTAATTGTTTCCCGACGACTGAGCCAGTGATACGAACTCACCATTTGCCTTCGCGATACAACCTGCGATGCGAAACGCCGCCGCGATACAAGTCGAAGCCCCGACCTCGGCTCTGTTTGAACCCGGTCTTTGTTTTCCGCAGGCGAGGAAGTAACATCTCGTGGTTCCAACTAATCTGGTGAGCAAGAGATGGACATCGGGATTACAAGACGTGACTTTCTGAGGACTACAGGTATGGCTGGCGTTGGAGTCGCCCTTGCCGGGTATCCTCAGTCAGGCTACACGATGTCGAACAGCAAAATTCGGGTTCTCGCAATAGGATTTGGCCGAATCGGCAACAGAGACCTGACTGAGGTCGCCGCTCATACAGCCGTCGAAATCTCGGGATTATGTGACGTGGACAAAGATGCGCTGGCCGCTGTATCTGAGCAATTCCCAGACGCCTTCACATGCAGCGATTACAGGGTAGCCTTCACCGATCACGTCGAAAATTTTGATGCAGTGATTGTCTCTACGCCGGATCATTCACACGCTCCGATCATGATGACTGCGCTGGCCAACGACAAGCACATTTACGGACAAAAGCCTCTGGTGCACCAACTGGAAGAAATCCAGATGATGGAGACGGCGATTCAGGCCAAACCCCAACTGGTCACCCAACTGGGAAACCAACGAATGGTCTATCCAGGGCGGCGTGCTGCGGTGGAAATTCTGCGTTCCGGGCAACTTGGCAAAGCTATTGAAGCCCACGTGTGGACCAGTTCTCCTGTCGGCCAGTTTTATTTCAACATAGATCGCATTTTGAGCGAACCCGGTACGCCACCTCCGAATGTGGATTTCAATCTGTGGCTGGGCCCGTGTGAAGAGCAGCCATATCGCGAGCACCTGCTTCCTCGGAAGTGGAGATCCTGGTGGGACTTCGGTACCGGTGGATTGGGCGACTGGGGAGTACATCTTCTGGATGTCATCTTTTTCGCCTACGACGAGCTACAATCACCGTTTTCCGTCAAAACGCATGCTCCGGCACCCCCGGATATGTTTCACGCGTTCCCGTGCCAGTCGACGCTCACGTACCGTGTCGAGTCAGACAACTTTGCTCATCACCACTTCCCCATCTATTACAACGATCGGGGACAAGGACCGTCCCGAGCATCTTTGGGCCTTCCCGGGCACGAATGGGCGACTTCCAACATGACAGTTGTCGTCTGCGAGGGAGGAATCCTGTCTCTGACTCCTGAGGGAGAACTGGAAATCTGGAGGGATGGTCACATGACACCCGGCCTCGAAATGCCCGGACTGCCTGAATTTCCTGCTCTGAATCACTGGCATGCTTGGGTGGACAACATCAACGGTGTCGATACAGAGTTGCGGACTCCATTTTCGGACGGGGCGCGCATTACAGAGTCTTCGCTGCTGACCGTGAAGGCATCCCGTTTTCCGGGACAGGAGCTGTTCTGGGACAAAGCGTCCCTGACATTTTCGAATCACGAAGAAGCGACCAATACGATCGTGCGGCGCACTTACAGGGATGGGTTTAGTCCGCCCGTAGTCGGCTGAGCGGAGTCGGAGATCTTAGTCGGATTCGATCCTTGCGTCCATCTGTGACGGGCGGGCCACCATATTGAGTCGGTGCCGTTCGACTTCTTCCGCTATCTCGGCGATGATCTCAGGGTGATCATCCGAAACGTCGTACTGCTCCGAAGGGTCGTGTTCAAGATTGAAAAGAAGAGGTGGGTCATGAAACGTACGCTCATTTCCACCACCGTATGCCCACTGGGTGATGTAATGAGCTTTCCAGGCTCCTTTTCTTGCGGCAAACAGCGTCGCGCCCCGATAGTAGAAATACGAGTCCCGGACTTCGTGGTCGAGGTCCCCGTTCAAAATGGGCACCAGACTTCGACCGTCAAAGATTCGATCATCAGCCAGTTCGCGTTGGTTCAGCTCCAACATGGTTGGAAGTAGATCCATTGTACTGGTAACGGATTCGCTTACTTGACCTGGCTCAATCGTGCCTGGCCACCATGCCAGACCGGGCTCGCGAAATCCACCTTCCCACGTCATTCCCTTTCCCCCTCGCAACAGGCCTGCCGAACCACCTTGAGCATCGTAATACAGCCAGGGTCCATTGTCGCTCGTAAAAAACACGAGCGTATTCTCGGCAATTCCTTCTTCGCGCAAAACGCTCATTATCGATCCGGCGCTCCAGTCGATTTCTTCCATTACGTCTCCGTACAGACCCCGTCGGCTAACACCCTCGAACGATTCTGAGCGAAACAGCGGCACATGAATCATGCTGTGCGCCAGATACACAAAAAATGGTTGATCGCTGTGTTCGCGAATGAATCCGGTAGCTTCTTCGGTGTATCGTTTGGTTAACGTCTCCTGTTGGGCTGGGCGTTCAATGATTTCCCCGTTCCTCATCAGGGGTACATTCCAGTATTCGCTCTTTGGCTCAAGAAAAAGCTCTCGCGTCACACCCTGGGCTACCTTGTCCATGTCGTTCGAGTACGGGACGCCGAACCAGTAGTCAAATCCGTTGTTGGTCGGTAAAAATGACGGCATATGTCCCAGGTGCCATTTCCCGAACGCCGCTGTAGCATAACCGCTCTCTTTGAGCGCTTCCGCCATCGTGATCTCTTCTGCAGGAATCCCGAGGCGCGAGTCGGGAAAGAGGACCCGACGATTGTCACTCTCCATGCCCGTCCGGATGGGCAATCGACCCGTCAATAGAGCAGCTCGACTCGGTGTGCACACCGATGCTGCCGCATAGAACTGTGTGAATTTCATGCCTTCCGCTGCCATGCGATCCAGATTGGGCGTACGAATCGTTGGGTGGCCATAAACTCCCAGATCTCCGTAGCCCAGATCGTCAGCGAAAATAACGACGATATTCGGGGGGCGATCCGCGTCCGCTGTCTCCTGCAAATTGCATCCACTCACGAAAACCAAGAGACAGATATTCAGCAGAACATGTCGCTTCACAAAGTAAAAAAGGACTGATTTCATGACAAATAGAATAGGTTAGCTGATGCGCGAGGGCCTGTAATCGGCTGATTCCGCTCGATCGACACGGCTTGGAAAGATCATTTGGACTCCAGTCTCCGATTGTATTCCAGTTCAACAGCAATCATCCATTCAGGCCCGTTACTGCAGGCAGCCTGATGGGTATGATGATTCTGGTCCAAAACGTAGCCAGGCGGATTTCGCAAGATCCGTTGTTGATTGTAGAGCTCAAGAAAAGCCTTCCACCGATTTTCCAAAGTTGGGTACGGGGTTGTACCAGCCGTTGAAATGACTTCGTGGCTCCAGGACTGTAGGTTTACCAGAGCGAGGGCCAGTTCAAGCTCATACCGATTTCGATCGCAACTCTGGAGCGCCGTTTCCAGTGCTTTCCGGGCAGTCTGGGTCAATCGTAATCCTTCTTCAGCGCGAGCTATTCGCTCTCCGTTATCTGCACGCCAGATGATGGAATTTGCGGACGTCGGAGGATCGATGATGCCCTCCATGGTAGCCGGCCAGCACACATTGCGTCGACTTGAAGTGATGAGTACCGTGTCCCAGATATCCATGGCATTCTCCAGCGAGGTCAAGCCTTGAGCGGCGAATGGTGCCGCAGCCTTTCCGTACGATTGAGAGGCATAAGCCAACAACGCCTCCGCCTCATTCCTGCCTTCTGAATGCCACGAGAAATCCGAAAAACAGGTCCAACCCCTCCAGTAGAACGCCATATGAGGTGAATCGTCATCCCATGAAGTACAAAGGATACCGTCAATGGAGCGGGTCGCCGTCATTCGACACAGCGTTCTGATGGGCTCCAGGTTACCGTTGCGACGAGGGTAGACGGGCCACCGCGTCTGAGCAGCAGTGGCCGACATCACTTTCAGATCGCTCTTCGCATACCAGTCCAGAGCATCCTGATTTCCCGGTATGCTCGGAGTGTGATAACTCCAGCGCATATACACGGCTTCGCGAGGAAATTGCTCTACCAGCCCGTCAAGAGTGTCGGACGCAGCTTTCCAAACTTGAGCGCTTTTCGCCTTCCCAATCGAGCCATCATGAGTCGTCCGGTACACTTCCCCATGCTTGAGGGGCATATCATCCCACATGATCGGAATGCGGCCTTGTTTGACCAGAAAAACCGATACCTTGTTCAGCCACAGCAGGTGAAGCTCAAGCGGGCTCATGCCGGAGTCTTGAGCTTCCTGGCTGGCACCTACATTGACCTCGTCTCCACCTATGTGCAGGTATTTTGACCCGGGGGTGGCTTCGATCGCGTCCCGATACAGATCAAACTGAACCTCGTACGTTTGGTCTTGCATAGGATCGAAAGCCCAATCGCTTTCTGGATCATCCCGGAGATGTGAGAACTCCGGATGCTTGAGAATGAAACCGGCATGCCCGAGCCCCTGGACCAGAGGACTTATTTCGATATGTCGCCGTCGGGCGTATCGTGTCAGTGCCTGCATCTCTTCCAGCGAGATTGCGTTGTCCGACCCTATTTCTGGTCGACGTCGATACCGGAGTTTGTCTTCAAACTCCCAGATAATCGCGTTCACTTTGAGCGATGCCAGACGATCGATCGCCCGATAATAGGTGTCAAGCGTGTCCAGGTGGTGTTTTGTGTCAAAATGCACCGCCCTGTATGCGATGTCTGGCCAGTCAAGAATGGAAATCGATGGAATTTCAGCTTCTGATTCAAGCGCAAAGCGAACGATTTGCGCCAGAGTTTGAACTCCGTAGAATGCTCCAGCTTGACTTGCTCCCACAATCGTAGCTCCCGATGCGTCGATATCCAGTCTGTAGGCTTCCGGACTGTGGGCGTCCACTTCACCGATCGAAACCCGAATCCGTTCGTCCGGCTGAAAGTCATCGACAGAAGCGAGACATCGGTCCAGCAGGAGAGGCGATAATCCGGGGCCTGAGTCCATGGTTACCTGCTTGGGACAGGGCACAATGTGCTCCACCGGATTCGTAGACAACGCCGAATCAGCTCCCAGAACGGAAGACGATGGATACAGAACCGATCCAGCTGTTGCCCCAAATCCTATTGTCAGCGCCTCTCGACGGGTGAAGGTCTTGCTCATGCTTGCAGAATGTAAGAGGGCAATGTTGATCTCTGTTGCATCAGCCTTCAATATCAGTTGATTTGAGTTGAAAGCCAATCAGCAACGATGGTCATTTCAGGAGTTGAAAGCCGATTGTCAGCTGGAGGGCCAATCTCAATCAAGTTCGAGCTCGATAATTTTTTAGTATCATGCTCAATCCCGCTTCAACCAATCATCCCAAAAAGACCGTGAAACTTTTTTTTCGCTCTCCGTCTGCCGTGGCTTTTTCGATAGTCGTTTTGGGCTTTTCACTTTGGTCTGGATGTGATGCGCTGGGGATCACCTCGAGCGATGACGACGACGATGACGGCACCATATTCAATGAGTGTCCGGCCGTAGATGATTTTGGAGATGGACAAATGGTTTGGAAGGAAAATGAAACCATATTGGACGAAGTTGCAGATTACCCACCGGAGGAACTTGTCGCTTGCATGAAATTGGCGATCTCGCACCAATGGGAGATGGGACAATTTTGGGACCAGGCAGCAGGAGAGAAATGGGAAATCAATTTGAGCGGCGCGTCTCCCGATACCGATATCTCAACGAGGTGGGTAACTGCGTTGGACGGAAATATTTCAGGCGGGACTCTTAAGATGAAACTAGGTTGCCTCGCGGGCAGCGGATCAACTGGATGTCAGGTAACGGATATCCCGTTTTTCGAAGGGCAATTCACCTACCGAGGAACGCATTCTGTCCAAGGAGCGATGGCATTAAATCCCGGTATCTGGCGAATTGTAGATGGCAACGGCTGTGACCGATGCAGGATCGTATTCAGTGGTTCTGAAGTTTGGACGACGAATCAGTCGCACAATGGCCCGACTACGAAAACAGGGGGTATTAAGGGTACCATCTGAGTGATACCTCTTCAGACTACCGGCCGATTCCGAGGTATGCAGCCTTGACGGTTCATTCACGAGACGACCTGTCGAGATCTGCACGCGATTGTGCTGACAGGAAGGAAGGCGAACAGGAAGCGACATTCAGGAGAGATTCTGCACAATTCATACGGCGCTTCACCGAACGGGAAATACTCAACCACCGGAAACCGGAGGTGATAGCTTCGGCGTAATTTTTACGATTCGCCCGCTGTCTTCCAGTTTTGGGCTTCGATAGTCCAGTAGAATCAGCAAGCCTCCGCTGGGAAGTTGCGCTACATCGCGAACCCGCCCGATTCTGTCGAGAAGTATTGAAGTCCGTCCAGATTCGGGGCTATATGCGATCAAACGCTGCTGTGCCAGAGATCCGAGCAAAAAAGACCCGTTCAGATCGGTGAAAAGGCTTTCTTCCAATTTTTCGAGGCCGGAAGGAGCCATATTGAATTGAGGACCCCACGTCTTGAGAGGCATGACAAACTGTTGACTGGCCTCTTCCTCTGACAGGCTAGAGACGGCCGATCGATCATAGTTCAAACCATTGGAATACAGCGGCCACCCATAGTTACCTGCTTTGGTGACAATATTCAGCTCATCACCGCCGAGAGGCCCATGCTCAGTGGAGTACAATACTTCTTCTTCACGGTCGAAATAGAGACCCTGCGGATCCCGGTGACCATAGCTCCAAATGCTGGTGGGGTCAGAAAAGCCATCGAAAATGGGATTGTCATCCGGAATACTTCCATCCTCCATCAATCGATGGATTTTGCCGCTATCGTGGCTAAGATCCTGTGGACCAGGATCTGGATCTGGAGATCCTCCCATTCCGTGCGACACATAGAAATGCCGACTGTTGTCCCATATGATTCGTGATCCGATCGAAAAGGTATTTGATTCGAAGATGACTTCGAAATCTTCAACAGCCCGACCCGAAAAATCAAATCGGCCCACCGCCATTATGCCGTTTTCGTTGACATAGGCAACATAGACGAGTCCGTTTTCGGAGAAGTCGGGATGCAAACTCACATCCATCAAGCCCCCATATGTGAGTCCGGAGTTCTCGACCGTCATGACTTCAGGAATTCCGCTCAACTCTTTCGTTGTGCCGTCCTTGAAATACAAGAGATTCCCAAGTCGTTCTGTGAACAGATACTCTTCCTCGGCAAGTATCTCGATCGCCCACGGTATGGCATACCCGGTCACTATTACCTCCTGATCTACATCCAGCAATGCCCACTCGACATTATCCTCCGTGAGCGATTCAGGTATTGGTTCAGTCCTGCATGACGATGTCACGATGGCGAAGACCCAGACAATGGCAACTGCGCGAAAGCAAAAATCTGACTGTTCAGACATAGATTTACACCCGAAGGTGGGCTCGTTTGTCCGTCATCGAACGAGGTCAATCCAATGTCGGGCGAGAGATGACATGAAAATGCCGCTCTTGAAAAAAGAACCGTCTCTCTAAATGAAGGTTCTGGCCACTCTCTCAGATTTAAGAAAATACATCGTCCAAACGACTGCCCAGGCAATCGAAATGGCTATGATTACCATCACGGTCACATCGACTTCTTTAAACCTCGCTTCATCCGCAGACAATGCACCAAGAAGCACGACCAGCGAAATCGATCCTGCTCCGGCCCAGAGAGATGCGATATTCCAGGCCGGGGCCGAAGAATACTGCAAGATTACCATCACCAACGGAGCCGCAAGCACCACGAAGAGGCCTGCGAGAACTCCCATGCGGTAGTTAAAAAACCGTCCAGACAATCCCGCGGCATAAAACAGGGTCAGCGGCACTGACCCGATGAGGTAAACCAACAACCATCCTTTAATGCATTCCATTACCATTCACTTGCGAAATGGACTTGTCGTGCGACCTTTAAGCCTTTTTATTCTACAGTTATGGTGATTGATTCTGAAACCAATGCGGGGTCATGGGGAATGTGGAGATGATCTCCCAGAATGAGCTGCAAGGTGTGCGTGCCCGCCGAAAGCTCAAGCATGGTCTCAGTCTGTGCACCACCAAAATGCCGGTGATTGTCATCGTTGGGAATCGGCTGCTCAAAAGAGGGCAGCTCGTCGACATCTACGAGAAGATGATGATGGCCAGAAAACTCTTGCTCCGTCCCTGCGGCAACAACACTCATCCCCTCGATTCCGAACGATATGGAAACAGGACTTGAGACGGTTGCTCCGTCAGCGGGGGCCAGAAAATAGACACGGGCTGCGTCTGCAGCTGCCGAGCGTGCTGAAGCTTCTTGCAAAACCTCACCACCTTCATCTTTTTCGGCTCCTTCTGCATTCTCATTGCCTGCCGACTGACAGGCCGGAAGTAGGAGCAGAAGAAGAACCAGCAGGGACGTGGAAGAAGTTCTATAAAGTGATGTAGACATGGCTCAGTAATGAAATGGCTTGGATGAATGTGAATCCGGGTTTTCGAATTTACCGTGCCCACAGTTCCAACGCCATCCCGAATCGCAAAAGTCTGAAAACCACTGTACATGAAAGCCCGCAACACGCGTCTGTCAGGCGTATCGATCCCCTGGTTCTCTTTCGTGCTTCAAAAAAGCCGTTCTAGAGCGTTCTGTTGCCCTTTTGTCAGCGGTTCTACAAGTTCAGAAGCAACATGCATGACTGTCGTCGAAGACTCATCATAGATAGTCTTTCCCGCACGCGACAACTTGACCAAGCTCATTCTGGCATCCCTTGGATGAGCTTCTTTCTCTACCAGACCCAACTTTTCCATGGGCGCGATCAGCCTGGTAACACCCGACGCACTCAACCCGACACGTCGCGCAAGTTCAATGCGTGGCATCGTTGAATCAGACGCGAGATCCAACTGATGAAGCACCTGATATTCGGTTAAACTTATGCCATGGATGTTGAGATTGGCATCCATGCGCTTCAACATTTTGCTGTTGAATTGAACAAGGGCAAGAAAGAAGTCGGCTGAGGTCCTGGACATTGGAATACACAAATGATATTTACTTGAATACTCAAGTATATATCAACCACTACTGAATTCCAAATACCAAATCTTCACGTGCTCCGATTAAAGAAATCCTTCCAGCCGGCCTTCGTTTCGCACCGATTCACTCGTTTGAACTCCGATTCGCGCTTCTCAAGCGGAATGGATTGTATTGAGACGCGCATTTTTTTCAATCCACATCCCCCAGAACGGAAGAAGCAGCATCGTCAGTCCAACGAATGCAATGGCTTGAGCATCCGGAGGTGGAGGCGAGAATGGTTGGCTTGCCCATATGAATAATACCAGGAGTACTAGGCTGTAGAATGCGAGTCTGCCCTGCCAGCCTATGAAGGTGACGGATCGTGAGTACAGGATGACCGCCAGAGCCAGAAACGAACCTTCTACCAGATAGGTGCCGATGAGTGAATTCCACAGACCCAAACCTGTAACTGAGCCCCCTGGCCACAAGGGTAAATCGGGACGATGCGTGATCCAATCGAGCAGCCAATGACTGACTACAACCAGTCCCGTCGTGACTGCTCCCCTCCGCGAAATACCGAGACGAAGTGCCACCACGCCCAGCAATAATCCCCATCCCAAGACCATCACTAAACTGTGGCTCCATGGATAGGAGGTAAAGTTGAGAGCAGTAAATGCCGTGTTTCCGGGGTCAACAGCGACGGACTCAATTCCAAGCAACAAAAATATTGGCCACAAAATATCTATTCCGAAAGAGGCTCCGATGAGCAACGATAACGGCACTTTGGGTGCGGCAGATTTCGCTCCAAAAGCTACAGCGAGGTGTCCAGCAAACATCGATTCTGATTCTCAAATGAATAAAACAGCTAGCGCATTCGATACCTGGCTCAGCCACCCCTTCCCTCAGAGCGTTTGACTCCTCGGATGCGGTACGTGGCTCGCCAACGTATCACAAAGTAACCTTTTCAGGACGTCTCAACCAGCTGCGGCCTTGCCGGCATGCGCTTATCGGGCCTATCACGCAACTTCCGATTTGGCCAACAGGGCGGAGTGGTAAACGAATATTCGTTGAGCAGTTTTAGGAAACACCATTAGAGATGCCCGTCGTATCCAATGCTGAAGGAGGCCCGTGAACCCCTTCTGAAATATGAGGACCTCACGCGAAGTGTCCGTTACGATCTGATCTTCGATGATTAATCCGCTCGTCTGCAGCAACCGACGTATGGTCGTGGCAGTGTAAAAATTGATGTGTCCGACGGCGTTGAAATCGAAGTCCTCCGCGAGGCGAATGGTGTGCTCGAGAGGCACCTCTACGAAGACATGGTTGGCGACTCGTGCAGCCTCCTTGAGTAGAATTCGAGGATGTTCGAGATGCTCAACAACATGACTTAACACTACGATATCAAATTCGTGATCTTTGAAGGGAAGTCTTGATCCATCAAAAAGCTTTGCCTCGACAAGAGACGGAATATCTTTATTCGACAATTGAGTCATCGCCGACTCCGAGATTTCAAGTCCAAACAATGACACCCCGAACTGACGCCGATCCAGTTCTTCAAGAACCACTCCATTGCCACACCCAACCTCAAGAATTTTGTCGTGCGGAACGCGAGAACAGAGATTGGTGATGTTGTCCACTTTCGCAGACGCACTCAGAGTTCGCCACTTTTCCGGCGTGCCGTCGCTGTAATAGTCATCGTACTTCCCCTTCCCTGCCAGCGGTGCCTGCGATTCTGACTTCATTCGGTGTTTTGGTAATGTTGTTCGACCCAACGGTTGGCAGATCTGTGATCAGCATTCGCTCATCACTCAAAACTAATCCACTCAAGTCACCTCGGCAATCGTGAAAAGGAGCGAAGGTGCGACAGGAAGTTGCTAGATGGACGAATTTCGAAACTCTGAAAACGCCAATTCCACATTTTCCGGAAAGCTTGAATGAACAGGTCGCCAGCCGATCGAGCGCGATCGTTCGTTGGATGTGGACACAGAAGACTGAAGTAGACCGTTGATGTAATCATGAGATTCGCCGCCCTCGATTTCGTTGGCACGGTACACTGAACGAGTAGATTCGATGACCTCTGATGCCTGAACTTGTGTTCCGTCGAAAGCGTGAAATACACCTGATGTTTCTGATTCGAGGACCCTCGCGTAGAGGGAGGCTGCGTCTCGCACGTGCACCATCGGCCAGTACACTTCGGGTACAGGTGAATCTTCCATTTTCGCCAGCGTAGCGGGAGACAGAATGTCCCAAAAATACCCTCCTTTGCTTCCATAGACGAACCCAAGGCGAATCACAGAAGCAAGATCTGACCGTTCCAGAACAGAAACTTCTGTCTGGAATCTCCAATGTTCACTGTCGCTGAGAAGCGCTTCACAGAGTTCTCCTTCTCGTCGATCAGAAAAAAGGTTGCCCGTGTATATAAATCGACCTTGGAAGCTTTTCAGGTTCGAAACGAATGAGCTATCAAGCTCCGAGTTCTCCGAGCCTGACGGGGTGTAGTCCATCGCACAATGAACAACGGCGTCCGAATCGAACAGTCGTGTTCGATAAGCTTCGAAATCGGACAGATCGGCGAAACACCACTCCATCTGTGTCGAGTATTCAGTCCGTTCTGACTGTTTCCGAGCCAATCCCACGACTTGATGGCCTCGGGATAGTAATTCGGAAGCAACATGCCTGCCAATATATCCGGAAGCTCCAGTCAGAAATACTTTCATATCATTCCATCTCGGTTTGATTCCACCTTCTGAGCGAGGCCTTTGAGATTGCCGCCCAGAACCTTGCCCATCATCATCATCATGGTTTGCCCGAGCAGCCAACCGAGGAGACCGTATTTCACGCGATAATCCATCCCCCAAGTCACCCTCGCTATTGTAGCCGACACCGGTTCAATTGACAATTCTGCGTGTGCTTCGTGAAGAGGCATCGCCGCCATTTCTGATAGTCGGACGCCATAGCCTTTCTCGGACTCCCACGTGGTCACTTCCTCTACCACCGAGGTGCCGTCTTCAAAATGACAGCGCCTTTTCGAGCCTACACCATCTTGGCCGCTGGTTAACGCGTCAACACCCGTGACGAGCGGTACGAACTCGTCGATGTGCATGAAGCGCCCCAACACCTCCGATCATTCCTTCATCTACGCCTTAATCGCCCAAAAAGCGTAGGCCAGTATCTTGAGCATCACTCAACAACTGTTTCAACTGATCCACGATATCTGGGTGGGAATCAGCTTTATCGGTTGTTTCGTACGGATCCCGGTCCATGTCGTACAGCTCATACGTGACCCCTTCCAGTCCATTTCGAGGAGTCGGGATCAGCTTGATGAGCTTCCAATTACCGCTTCGTATTGAAAAGTCGCCGCGTGATGTGTCAGCAATCAGGGCAGGGCGTTTCTCAGCGTCAGCCGTCTGACCAAACAGGGCAGACAAAACCGAATAACTGTCTTCTGCAGCGTCATCTGGCAGATCATAGTCTGAGAAAGCAGCGAAGGTGGCGACCATGTCGGTCAAGCTGATCGGCACATCAGATCTCTTGCCGGCTGGAATATTGTCGGGCCATCTGACAATAAATGGAACCCGGTGACCGCCTTCATAGGCAGTGTTTTTCCGCCCGCGAAAAGGCCCTGCTGAACTGTGTCCATTCGCGCCCTGCCTGGCTCCGTTATCACTTGTGAAGATCAGAATCGTGTTATCCAATACACCCTCTTCTTCCAGCGCCTCTCGAACTTCTCCTACGACCCAGTCAACAAGGGCGTTCATATCCCCTCGTGGACCGGCCCGACTCGCTCCCCGAATAAATTCAGGAGCAGTGAATGGAATGTGCGGAGCTGAGAGGCTGTAATAAAGAAAAAACGGTTGGTCGGGCTTGCTGTCTACATGATTGGAGATGAATGAAATTGCACCTTCTGTCAGTCTCATGTCTGCCTCTTCCTGCTTCCAGTCTTGGGCCATCAGTCCTTCAATTACCCCTGGCTGTTCATTCATCTCTGGCGGCGTCCTCACTGAGGGAGGCTCAAGCCATCGGTCATTTTTGATAAAGGCGTAAGGAGAATCATTGTTTGGCCCGCCCGCATTTCCAAAGAAGTAATCAAATCCAAGGTCAGTGGGTCCTCCTTCGATTGCCACACTGAAATCAACATCATTCTCGGTCATGGTGTACTGGCGCTGCCACCCGTCACTGGGCTTGGACTTGTACCACAATCCCAAATGCCACTTGCCTACGTATCCGGTTTCATATCCCTGCTCCTGCATCATTCTTCCCCATGTCAGTCTTTCAGGGGGAATTACGGGCGGATCATAGGGCATTACCAGAGAGTGACCCTTGTGCGTTCTCCAGTAAAAGCGACCAGTCATGACTCCGTATCGCGTCGGGCTGCACACGGCCGCGCCGGAATGGGCATCCATGAAAGACAACCCTTCAGCCGACAATCGATCGATATTGGGCGTGGGAATCAACGATTCGGGATTGTAGGACTCGACGTCACCCCAACCCATATCATCGGCCATAATGAATACAACGTTTGGAAGATCTATCTGCTTCTGTTGAGGCATGCAGGATTGCAACCACAATAGCGAGGTGCAGATGATCAGGTACTTCGTAAAATCTCGGGCAGATCGTTTCATCGCGACTGTAAGGTTGTTTGCATCCTTATTGCGGTATTCAACAGCGTAATCTTCAAGTGCAGGTAGGATTTCGGAGTCCATTACGTTTGCTGGTTTTTGGTCGATCGAAGCGTCTGTCTAAAAAGTCACTTTCAATATTCGATTTCGACTCACAAAGCCGGCACCAAGGATTGCTTTTTGTGACGCTATATTCTCAACGGTCGTCGAACAAATGAGGTTGTGCCCCTCCGAATCTGCGTTCGCGACAAGAAGGGAAAGAATGTACGTTGCCCATTTCTTACCCCTCTTTTCAGGGTCAACCATCACGCCAACGTCCGCAACATTTTCTTGGGTGTCACTTCTTCGATACTCACCCAAACCCAACCAGTCATTTCCTCGGCGCAGAACGAACAGTTCCTTTCTGTCAATAAGATTTTTTGAGTATCCCTGAAGCCACTGCCTCAGTTCCTCCTTGCCTCCCAAACAGGCAATTTGAAAATCAATAACACGACTTAACTCAGTAGGTTCAATCGGCTCAAAGGTCGTTCCCTCTGCTAAGTCGTGTCGAACCACAATTGTTGCCTGGAGCTCATACAGGTAGGTATGAACCGAGACGTCGACGTGACAATCCAGACAGAGAGAAAGGAACAGCGGATCGATTGTCTGGACAATAGCTGTAGATATTGATGATTGCCCTACAATTTTTTGAAATACCTGGTGATCAAATCTTGTATGTCCGGGCAGCAAATAAAACTGAAGAAGTGTTCCTTCGTCATTCACCACATAATAGCCACACACCTCACCATCCATTTTGATGATCCAATGAGGAGAGCTGTTGATAAATCCGACCTCCCACATTCCATCCATTGGCGCGGTCAGGCCGCGCAAATGTTGAGACTTCAGCTCTTCGATCGAGGATAAATCAACACACTCATGAAAGGAGATCATGAAAGGGAATCAGGTTAAAATTGAAGAAGTAAAAACGGTTGGAGGGTTCGGTACATGGCTACACCACTCCATCCTTCGGAACCTTCGGCTCCTCGCGTGTGGCTGGCATTCGCTATCCTTCCCAAAAAGATCGGGCCGCCTCAGCCAGTCGTGAGAACCTGAAACATGCGACTATTACGAGGACTCCATTTCAGAATCGTCTTCGTCAGCATTCTTGACTTTCTTTTTGAGAGTTACGCTATACGCGGCTCCGAAGACAATTCCCAAAGCGAGCCCCAGGCCTACGTTGTCAAACGCGGCGCCAAAAGCTACACCAAGGGCGATTCCGACACCGACGTAGTAGTTGTCCTTCATAAAGTTCAATCCTGTGTAGATTTCCGCCTGTCGACTGGCGGAATTGTTACGTTAGCGCGTCACTCCATCAGCCGAAATCTTCGACTTCTCGTGTGCGGAAAGCATCTGCTTTCCTCCCGGAAAGTAATCGTTTTCAAGCGACTCAGCTAATCGAGCCAGTCCGCAACAGGCACTTATCATGGGGACAAGCGGGATAGCCTGGTTGACTAATTGGAGTTCCTCGCCTCAATCACTCTGCCGAGATGCTTCTCGCTACCCAGTAGCCTGTCCGCTTGCCGAGCATGAGTTTCTGCACACTCGTAGTCTGATATCGACAGGCACACGTCTACCAACGCCGCATGAACGGCAGGACTTTGAGGGTAGTATTCAGCTGAAAGCGCCAACACGGCACGAGCCTTGTCCGGCTGTCCACTTTCTAAGGACATGAACGCCAGCATTTCGAGCAGCTCTTCTTCCAATGGTAATGGATAGCCCATGCCTTCCGATCTCGACTCGGACTGGGCCCGAATAAGATCAACAATCTTTTCAGTGGGTGTATCGGAATTATTGTAGAGGGAAGGATTTTTGAGCTCCCAGAAATCATACAAATACACAAACGCGTCCCGCATCCCAACAAGAGGTACGGAGCCATGGATGTCATCTTCGTAAAACGCCCAATCGAAACGAAGTCCGGCAGGAGGATTCGATTCTAGTTGGCGAACGAACGACAGGGAAGATCGGATGCCCTGACTGAAAACTGTGGTGTCTGAATCCACCGTCTGTACGGTCAAGTCGTCGGAGAAGCGAATGATCTCGTTGGAAACAGATACGAAAAGACCCTTGCCTTCGAACTGCGATGTCGACAGGCTTTGAAGCGCATCACGTAGCCATTGATTTTCATCCCAATCGAGACTGGGATCCAGCGCCACGTAGTTCGTAAACAACTCCGCACGATTCAACAGTGTATTGACCGCGAAGAGCCCCCCAAATGAATGCCCAACAAGAACACGATGACCGGTGGTTGGATATTTGGCATCAACGGCAGGAATGAGTTCGTCTGCCAAAAACGAGGTGAATCGTGCGGCTCCTCCAGACTGTTGCACGGCCATCCCATTTCGCGAATCTATCTCCGTCGGAGACAGGTCTCGCGTCCTGTTCTCACTGTTTGAGATGGCGACCACGATCATTTCCGGGATCCGGAAGAGATTGTAATACTCTTGAACGGCCGCTAATCCCAATAAATGGATGTCTCCATCCAAGAGATAAATCACCGGATATTCCCGACCTGGAATCAGCGGTTGGCCTCCCGGGAAATGAATCCAATATTCCCGGTTTTCTCCCAGAACATTGGAGTAAAGGCTGTCTTGTACGCCAATGTTAAGAAGAGTCTCTTGCGAT